>JAAIGF010036587.1_pt1 | contig 119661 bp, 111 predicted proteins | sample 6487441 | NCBI WGS metagenome assembly JAAIGF01 (sample SAMN13974129, study PRJNA590717) | phyllosphere metagenome | biome: pepper field; feature: multiple bacterial spot infested pepper fields; material: pepper leaves; isolation source: leaves from pepper fields | host: Capsicum annuum ... | reverse complement strand
GGATACGATCGTTCCCGCCATCGAAAGTGCGCTGACGCAGCAGGGCGTGTCGTTTGAGATCATCGTCGTGGACGATTGTTCCTCGGATGCGACGCGCGAGATCGTCGGTGCGCTTGCCGAAGGCGAGCCGCGCGTCAAACTCCTTGCACTTGCGCAAAATCTCGGGCCCGGCGGCGCGCGCAATGCAGGCATCGATGCAGCACATGGACGCTGGATTGCGGTTCTCGATTCTGACGACGTGATCTATCAGGATCGCAGCGCCCGCATGATCTGGCGCGCCGAGCAGGCCAATGCGCAGATCGCGGTCGATAATCTGGACGTGGTCTATCTGGACGGGCGCCCGAAGGACACGATGTTCTGCCAGAAATTCCTGACGCAGAAAGAGACCTTGACGCTTGAAGAGTTCATCGGCTCGAACATCCTGTTCAAGTCCACCTTCAATTACGGCTACATGAAGCCGATGTTCCGGCGTGACTTCCTCAATGAAAACGGCCTCCGGTTCCGCCCCGATCTGCGGATCGGCGAGGATTACCTGCTGCTTGCTTCCGCTCTGGCCAAAGGCGGCCTCTGCGCCATCGAGCCGACGCCGGGCTATGTCTACAACATCCGCGAGGGCTCCATCTCGCGCATTCTGGAACTGCGCCATGTCGATGCGATGATTGCGGCAGACCGCGATTTCCTCGCCGAGTTCACCCTCCTGCCCGCCGCCATGGATGCCCAAAAGGCCCGCACGCGCAGCCTGATCGAAGCCAGGCACTTCCTCATGCTTGTCGACAGCATCAAACGCCGCTCACCAACCGGCATAATCCATGTCGCACTCAAAAACCCACGCGCAATGCGACACCTCACTATGCCGATTGCGGTGAGAATCAAAAAACTGAGGGAGGCGATTTTCCCGTCTCAAATCAACGCGCAGGGCAAAGGATCCTGATAGATACGGACCGAAAGACCCCGAAAGTTTCAGGAAAAACTAATCAGTCTGACCCGACAGACCCGTGGTTTCAGCACTTCTTTGAGGTCCTAAGACGTTTTAAGGTCTTGTTTTGACGCATCGTCAGGACGCAAAACCGCTTCGCACTAAAAGACGGTTTGCAATGATCTGTTTCGGTCAAACATATGTTCGTCCGGCGAGTTGCCGATAGCTGGGCACGACGGATTTAGTTTTTCTATGACCTTCGAAACGCGAGCATTCGGAGCCGGCAATCTGCTTCGCAATTTCTCTGCCATGGAGGAGCATAGAAGTTTCAGATCATCCTCGAGCGGCGCTGCAGCGCTTGCCAATGAAGCTTCGGTGAGACGATTATATAGAAAATAGCGCGCCGAAAGCGCGTTCTCTTCCGCTGGTGAGTATGCCTGGGAGAGCGACAGAAGGCGTGAAATCTCTTCGGGCTGTTCAGCGGAAGCCTGTCGTATCATAGCATATCGCGCCCAAAGATTACCGTCTGTGGGTAGGCAACTCAGCGTGTGCTGCAAAAAGGTGTCGGTGAGTTGCAGCGCCTGAAACCATCTCTCATAATCCACATTCGGATTATGTTTATCCATATTTGCCAGAAGGACTGTCAGAAACGGTTTTACGAATGCCGACTGGCACTCTTTGTCGATATTCGATTTATAGCTATCACTAATCAGCCTATCTAACGTCTTAGCCTCGACGGGTTTACCTTTCTCGATCTGCCGCGCCCAATACTGCAAGTCCGCATAACGGGCATATCGAGCAACTTGATCAGCAGCGTATAAGAAAACGCAACACGCCAATATGCCCAGGAGGATCACCGATATTGGATTTTGGCGAAGTCCTGCCAAGATCAAGCGGCGTCCTGATAATATTTCGTATATTGGGAGTGGTAGTACTCGCTTGAGCCGAAGGATCTGTAAAGCTTGAGCTTTCGCTGATCGACCTTGTTGAGAATAACACCAAGGCACTTGTTTCGGACTTCCACTTCACCCCTGAGTAGCTGGCGCACGACATGTCTTGCCGTCCTGCCCCATTCGACAACCATCAGGAAGCCGTCTACGCGAGAAGCTATTGCACGGGCGTCAACAACCGGGCCGAGCGGAGGCAAATCCAGCACGATATAGTCTGCATTCGCGCTGAGTATCGTCAGGATGCCCCGCATGGCTGGGGATGCAAGCAATTCAGAAGAATGCGGCACGCGATGCTTGATCACGGTTGGCAGAAACGCGAGGCCAGTCTTCGGATCCCGAAGTAACAGGCTACGGGGATCACGATTTTCAAGCACGGCTTCAAGCAGTCCTGCCTCTGCATGAGAGCCGATTGCTCTGGTTGCGCCCGGATTCCGTAAGTCGCAATCGATCAAGACCGTGCGGTTGCCCTGATCGGCAAGCAGTTGCGCGAAGTTGATGGAGGTCATCGACTTGCCTTCGCCAGGCAGAGACGAAACAACCCCGATAATTTTGCACTCTTTCCCCACCATTCCAAGATCCGCAGATAGTTTTGCACTTCGCAACGTTTCTGCAAAAGAGGACAGAGGGTTTTCAACGACGTAATTCGACACCGAGTTCGTCTTGAACAACTCTCCAACCGGCAATTTGGAATTGGGCGGAGCAGACAGACGGCGGCCCGCGATCAATGGGGTCATGCCAAGGAATTCGAGCTTCAACGTGTCGCGAACCTGATCACCGGTTCTGAAAAAGCGATCACGGATTTCCCTGAATGCCGCGAAACCACAGCCGACAGCGCCGCCCATTACAATAAAGAGGGCAAGGATAAGCGGCTTTTTCGGGTGGCTCGGCGATTTAGGTGGGGATGCACGGGTAATGACACGCGCTTCGGTGACCGGGAAGGACTGCTGTTGTACAGCCTCCTGATAACGTTGAAGGAAAGTCTGGTAGAGGTTTTTGTAGGTCTCGGCTTCGCGCTCAAGCTCTCGCAACTGCACTTGTGTTTCGTTTGCAGACGCGCTGATACCAGTTGCCTGTGAGACGCTGTCATTCAGGCTCTTCTCACGGGCCTTCGCAACATCGAGATCACTTTTGTAACTTTCGGCGATGCGGTTGAGTTCTTCGAACATAAGCCGCTGATACTCGGCCATTTCACTGCGCATGCGAATTGCCTGCACATGGTTGGCACCAAGTCTGGCGGAAATCTGGGCTTCCCGCTTGGACGCATCCAGATATTTTTGCCGCAGCTCGTTGGAAATCGTGCTTCCCAAAACATCGGTGACGATGGCATCCGTTTGGCCGGATGCAATGATCTGCTGGATGCGCTGAAGGCGCGCTTCCGCCTTGGACGTATCCGACTGCGCAACGATGAGAGCACTGTTCAATTCTGAGAGCTGCTGATCCGACACGAGAACGGAGCCCGCAGATACGAGATTATTGGTCGTGCGGAATTTTTGAACCGCAAGGTCAGAATCGAGAGCTCTCTGGCGCAATTCTGCAATACGGTTCTGCAGCCAGTCACTCGCGCGCCGCGTTGCTTCGTATTTCGAGTTCAGCTTGTCGACAAGATAAATGTCCCCGAAAGCATTGGCAATTTTGGCAGAAAGCTCCGGCGATGGGGACGTGTATTTCACGTCCAGAACATAAGTTCGTCCGACCCTGGTCACGTCCAGATTGTCTACCAGCTTGTGTTCCGCTGCAAAGTGTCTGGCGGCTGCATCATCTTTTTCGGCCTCATCGGACACGAACCATTGCGACACATTCAGAAGAGAACGTAACGTTCCGATCAGCTGTGCAATTGCGGAGCGATCATCCGCCATGAACACAGGGTCATTGGCGAGAAAGAGCTTATCGACCACAGCACTGGCGATGGTATCCGACTTGAATATTTCAACCTGACTGAGGATCGAAGACTCGTCTTCCATAAGGCTACCGCCAGAAGACCCGATGCTTGACAGTTGATCTGCGAGTTGTCCGTTGCCTCTGTCGATAAGCACGCTGACATCCGCGGTGAACAATGGCACCGCGGTAAGAATGTTGATGATCCCGAGAACGACAGCAACGGCCACACTTGCCGCAACGATCTTCCATTGGCGTCTTGCAATCGCAATCACGCTTTCGATGTCAAGAAAACTTTCCTGCTGGCTTGCGTCAGCATTGTCTTCGCGCGAAAATGCGTGAATTTCCTTATTGTAGAGCTGCAAGAGCGCCTCATTTTCGTTGCGTCTTTACCCCCGCCTGGGGGCTTACTGGGTCGTTACACTCACGGCGATGATCGTTGAAGATCCGGCGCTGGCCGTCGAAAAATAAGGGCTGCTTGCTCCGGCGCTGAATGCAGAATTACCGGAATCCGTTCCACCTGCACCAGCTGTGGTGCCGGTAGCATTGACACCGCCACCCGCAGTGCCATTGCTGCCGATGGCCGAAGCGCCGGTGGCACCTGCTCCTCCCGCGCCAGCGGCACCCAGGGCAGCCGTTTCGGTTTCTGGAGTTGCGCCCGCAAACGCCGTCTGCAATGCGGCGTTATCTGTTTCGGCAACTTCCTGCTGAATGCGGGCGGCATAATCAGGCTTTACCGGAACGCAGGCTGCGGCCGCACGTGCCAGACCAGCACCCAAAGCGGCGACCTGCGCGGGATTAGCCTGGCTCGCGAGCGCAATAATGGGCGTCAGAGCTGCAGGATCGGTGCCAGCAAGTGCCCGAACACGGTTCGACATCAATATTCCGCCTGTCTGGAACTCGCTCAACAGGCCCGCTGGCGAGGACAGGAATGCTTGGATTGTGCTATCCGGGAGACTTGCAGGAGCGACGAGACAGCTCGCGCCTCCAGAGGCCTGCGCCGACGCATCGTGTGCCAGCATCAACGAGAAGAGGACGCCGCACACCAAACCGTATTTCAAACCCTTCGCCACGACGGCACTCCCCAAGAAAATTTATACTTTATTCACTTTGTCTGATGGCACAAAAATATTATGCCTTCAAGAAGAAACCGAATATTAGAGTAAACGACTACAGTCGATACAAGCACTAATTGTTATCTCGTAAGTGTTCGTACGGAATCTCTAACAGAAACTGCATCGGACGGAACGCCTGCGGCAGTAGATGAGACGGAGTTGACAATGTTGAGGAACTTCAGAAGTTCAACAGAGTCCGCATTCGTAATGTAGATGATGTCCTTGTCCTGCATCGGGAACTTCTGAATTGCAAACAAGGCGGATGGATCCCGCATATTCGCACGGAATACGACCGGCACTGTCTCAGACGTGAAACGCGATACGTTCACGCCGATCTTTGCAAGCGAATCCTTCGGGACGACGCGATAGAGGAAAACCTGTGCTGGATCCGCTCGGGCATCGAGGACGCCGCCAGCTTTCGCAAGAGCCTCGCCGAAGCTCAGCTTGGATTCTTCAAAGTCAAATCTGCCGTTCAGCCCAGACGCGCCAAAAGCAGAATATGTACGGCGTTCTCGATCGACGAGAATCGTGTCGCCCGGTGCGACATAGATATTCTCGGCAGGCGTTGCGACCAGATAATCATATTGTACGGTTGCGGAGCGCCCACCACGCTGAAGCGTGATCCGTGTTTCGATGCCCGGTGCGCTCAATCCGCCTGCTTCGGAAATTACGTCGAGAACCCGTTCGCCCGCTTCCGTCAATTCGATCTTTGCCGGTGAACGCACGTCTCCCAAAACGGCAGCCTGCGCCGAGCGGCTACTGATTTTGGTGATAAGCACCTGAGGCTCGATGGCGCGGTTTACGAGGCGGTCTTCGATTTCCTTCTGAACCGCTTCCACCGCTCTGCCGACAGCGCGCACGCGCCCGGCATAGGGCACGCTCACTGTTCCGTTTCGGTCGATGGTTTGCTGTGGCAGAGACACGAAGTTGCCGGGTCGGCTGCCCGCATCGGAAGGAATGAACAGGCCGCCGGATTGCGATTCGAACACCGAAACCTGAACGACGTCACCCACGCCGAGCGGTAATGCGGGTGCACCGCCCCGCCCACCGCCAAAGCCTTTAGACAGTGACGTAGGCGCCGTATCTGAGACGAAGCTCAGCACGCTTTTATTGATATCCACGAGCGCGTAATCGATTCCGACCGCGGCAGGCTTGTCTGCTGAAGTAACTTTTACGGCTGCCCCTGCTTCTACGCTACGTGCGGCGGGTCCTGCGCTAGGGAGCGAAGTGCAGCTGGAAAGCGAAGTGGCTGCAATAAGCAGAAAAATGTGAGTCTTACTCCGCTTCAATTTCGTCCCCATGAGGCCAATATGTTACTCGGCAATAACATCAATTGAAGAATGAAATCCAGCGCCGTTTAGGATCAAGTTATGCTTGTGTTCAGCTTTGGAATGGATTGTTGCTGTTTAAACACATAGTGCTAACTCACGGTTAACTAGCCTTAATCTTAGAAGATGCAAATAAATCAGCTTTAAATGTCGGGCGGCCATCAATCGGGTTTGCTGTCTCTATTTTTGTTAAGCTGGAGCGAACGCGATCTGCAGTTTTTCTCTGCGCATTACCGTTACCCGGAGGGCGAAGCGACAATGTTACGAGCGGCGCGAGCATCGCTGCGAAGAAAATCGCGAGGCCCGATATTTGCAGGGAGAAGTCTATCGCTGAGTGAACCGCGACCAGGAGAAGAGCCGAGAGACCCAACTCTCCCGCAAATCTTGCGCTGCGACGGCGTCTTATCCCGATCAGGAAAACGACGGTGAGCCAGAGAACAAAAACGAGAGCTGGTACGACGAAGACGATTCCGAGCGTAAATAGCCCCTCAAGGTAGACATTATGAGCCCTGTCCCAAGCGCCGATGATGCCGCAGGCCGGGTCGCGATATGCTGGGAAAACGCTGGAGAAGCTGGATAGGCCTGCCCCGAACGGAAAATGATCGCGAACCGCCGATAAAATACCCGGCATCACGCAAAAGCGACCATCTTCAAAAGTGTCTTGCATCTGGGAGCGCAAAAGCACGCGCTGCCCAAGCATGAAGAAGATAACGAGGACCACCAGAAAGCCGCAGCTTGCCGCCAGCATTTTCGTTCTGCGCCCAAGCGCCGATACATCGGCCTGCTGTTTTTGGGATATGCGCGATTTACGAACCATCTTTAGGACAAGCAGGAAACAGACCGCGACGAATGTGGCGCCGATCCCTCCCCGCGATTTCGTCAGCATCAGTGCGGTCAATGATGAAAACAGCAGAGCGCAATGCCATGAAGCGTGCCAGACTTTCTTCTGAGTGCCGGATGAGAGCATACTGCCAGCGCCGATGGCACCCAGCACACGCCAGATATCGATCTTTCGGATCGAGGTCTCAACGACTGTAGCGTTGAGAAGTAAGGCAAGTCCGAAAAAAGTGGCCGCGGTGTTTCTGTTTACGAAGAGACCGGTCAGGCTGGTCAAATATGCTATCTTCTCGCCAAAAAGCAGCCGATCCGGTGCGGCGTAGAAATGTGCAATCGAGAAGATCGAGATCAGGCCAGCAGAGACTGAAAACACCTTCAAGGCTCTGGCGGCCCTGTCATCATTAGCAAACAACAAAAGACCAACCATGAATACGCCAAACGGAACGGCAATACGAAGTGCCGCAGGAAGGTCGTCTGCTGGGGATAGAGAAATGGCCGATTGCGTGTCAGGAAGAAGCTGTTGAACCTCTTTCCAGGCGGGTTGCGCCGTACCCAGGTCCAAGCCAGGCGTCGATTGAATGACGACCCATGCGACAAGCACGACCAATAATATCGAGCTCATCCACAGTGTCGAGGCGGTATGCTCTGGCAGACCTTGTGTGATGAGGAGTATCAGCAGCAGGAGAAAAATCGGCAAAGCAAGAAGAGCGACGGTTAGAAGCTCGACTGAGCCGTAATTCAACAGCGCAATTAAAATCGTAACCCAATAAATCATAGAAGCAATAAAGAGTGACGGCATTCTTCAACCTGTATTGCTTCTTCGGTGGCGTTTTACCGCGTTGATAACCAGACAACAGAAATTTAAGTCATGAGGCCAACGGAAATTGGGCGCGGCCTATTCATCATTGGGTATTTCGGCCACGCTACAGCGGAGTAGAAGCTCGATAAACCAGCCTGATGAATTATCCCCAGAGGATATGCTTTCAGAACAGACTATTATTGGCTTTCAGAAAATGGACTTCGATAAAAAGACTTGGAGCCGGGGCATCGCAGAATGCCATGGCAGCGGCGCGCATGAGGCCAAGTTTTGCCAGCACGATAACGAATTCGACCGCGGCTTACTATGCGGCGATGCGTTTATACTGCTTGCGAATGCGGTCAATATAATGCTGGCCAGGAGATTTGGCAGCGCACATCGCTTCTACTTCACTTTCAGGCACGCCGACGAACAGGCGCTCCTCGCCATTTTTGAAGCAAATATGCAGTTGTCCATCATCCTGACTGAAGTAAACATTTTGAATGATACGCGATTTAATCGAGAGGCTCTTCATTTCTTTTCTCCCTTGTATTATTTTGTTTTAGCCGCGAACCTGAAACGTCTCATGAAAAGATGTGGTGAGCCAAACCTTAAAGTTTTGCGGATGTTTTTAGCTTTTCATCGAGTACGACCCGACGATCATGTGGTCTCGGTGGGAGGCGAAGTTGACCCGAGTAGCAGGCTCTATATCCGGTAGGATCATGTCGAGGGACTTCACGTGAAGAAAACAGTTCTCGCTATTGTCTTGATAGCTTTTCCGAGCGTGGTCAACGCACAGCAATATCGTAATCTGGAAGTTCAGCCAGATGGCACCGGAGGATATTCGGGCACCTATGGGAGGCAAAATTTCCAGACTTATCAGAACGATGGGACCGCAGTGCCGCCACCGCGCGGTTCGAGCAGGCGCCCTTCGGCGGCCTCCCCAAAGGTTGTGATTCCCAATTCTGGGGTGACGGGTGATACGCTAAAACGCTGCTACATGACGGGAAATGGCAACGCTATTTGCCAGTGATTCAGGCTTACGATTTCAGTCGCTTCTCGCGGTAACCTTACTTCATAAGTATAGCTGTCGAAATATACGTGCTTTTCACAATCTTACTGTAAAGATGTTGCAACGCGAAGAGGGCTGGTCCTCTTCCAGGGTCTCTTAAAATCGGCATTTTAACCCTGTCGCCGTAACCGAAGCTCGGCGAGCGTGATTGATCAAGCGGTAGTGGGACCAAAGTTTTGGGTTCACGCTTGTTCGTTGTGAAGAGTGTAAAGCTGGTTTGACAGCAATACTCGCAGCCACTTACGACTTACTCGTTATAATTGCGCAAATCCATCACGAATATTTTGAGCACGCGAACGCGCGTCGTGGGCAAACTTTAGGATGCCTCTTGGAGAGCAGGTGTCATCAAAGCCCTCAGTTTTCTTTTACATTGCAGTCAGGGCGCGCAACGCAGAGGCGCATATTTGCGATGTCTCTCTTATGGCGACAGTAATTTCTTTGCTCAAATATTAGCATAAGATAATTTACTTGCTCATAGTTGAATATTTCTACTCAATCCTTCGATTTTCCAATTTTTTTGCCGAAAATAGGTTTTTATCGAGTGTATCGGCCTGAATCGACCAGAAAATTATCGAAGATTCTGCAAAAAATGGGGTTTTTCTTGATTGTGACAAAAATATTTTTGTCACCTGTGCCGTTATTCAGTCTAGCGGAAATGCGTGTCTTTTATGCATCTCGCGTCGGCGATTAACTACATTGTTCACTAAGTATTGACTCAGTAATGCGATATTGGTTTATAAACTATTAACGAAGCGCCTATCGGCTGTAGGGCGTGGCTCAAGTTCACGTTCAAGTCGTTAGCCTGGTATTCTTTTATTTGCGTAACTGATTGATCCGCCGGCTCCTAACCGCGGCTCATAATCACGAAACGATGGAGCTTTCTTTATGAAGTATGCAACAGCTCTTCCAACTGGCGGACTGGCAAAGCGAAGCTTGGACGTAACAGTTGCAATCTGTGCACTCGTCCTTTTCGGTCCGATATTCTTGATGATCATGGCGCTGGTCAAGTTCAGCGACAACGGACCGGCTTTTTTCGGACATGAGCGCGTGGGTCACAACGGGCAGAAGTTCAAATGCTTGAAGTTCCGGACAATGGCGGTGAACGGCGACGAGCTGCTTCGCAGCCATCTGCGGGACAACCCGGAGGCGGCTGCCGAATGGAAGGCGACCCGCAAGCTGAAAGACGATCCGCGCGTTACCGCCGTCGGCAGGGTTCTGCGTAAATTGAGCCTCGATGAGCTGCCTCAGCTTATCAACATTATTCGCGGCGAAATGAGTGTCGTTGGACCACGCCCCGTCGTTGACGAAGAATTGCGGGCTTATGACAGTTCCGCTGTCTACTATCTCCGCACCCGACCGGGCCTCACGGGCCTGTGGCAGATTAGCGGCCGCAATGACGTATCTTATGAGAGCCGGATCGCTTTCGATACGCAATATGTCCAGACCTGGTCCTTGATCCAGGACCTGGCCATCATCCTGAAGACAATTCCAGCAGTCTGCATGGCGCGCGGTAGCTATTAGTACCGCCAATTCCCTCTCTACACGAAAGCCCATCCGGGCACGATAAAAGGCTATCGCACCGTGAGTGATCTGAGTAAATCGGCAACACATGGCGGTTATCGAAATGATATCGATGGTCTGCGCGCAATAGCGGTATTATCGGTTGTTTTCTATCACTATAAATTCGCCTTCTTGTCAGGCGGGTTTACCGGAGTAGACATATTTTTCGTTATTTCGGGCTACGTTATCGCAAAGTCGATATTTGTGGAGCTGGAGAGGGGAGAGTTCAGCGTCTCCCATTTCTATTTCAAGAGAGTTCGACGGATCATACCCGCCTTGTTCGTCGTCTATCTGCTGACGTCAATCGCGGCAGCGATCATTCTGCTCCCAAGAGATTTTATCTCATTTTCTAAAAGTCTGATCGCATCGGCCACCTTCGTATCGAATATCTTCTTCTGGAAATCGTCCGGATATTTCAATCCGCTAGCTGAAAACCAGCCGCTTCTACACACCTGGTCGCTCTCTGTTGAAGAGCAGTATTATGTGTTTGCGCCGCTTTTATTCGCATTTCTCTACCGCCGTCAGGCAGGGAAAAAGCTTACGATTTTGGTGCTGACCACTCTTTCGCTTTTCTCCTTTGCACTGGCTATCACAGCAATTTATGCGGCTCCTACTGCAGGCTTTTTTCTGCTTCCCACTCGCCTCTGGGAGCTGCTTATCGGTGCTACGCTTGCGGTTCAATCGAGCCATTTTGGCTTGAAGCTCAAAGGTGTTCCAAACTCGCTCTTGAGCTTCGCCGGGCTGGGCCTGATTGTTTTTGGGCTTGTCACGATTGACAGTGCAGATCCTTTTCCGGGTTGGAACGCACTGTTTCCCTGTGTCGGGGCGGCGTTGATAGTCTTAGCCGGCACAACCGAACGCCCGCCTCTGGTCAATCGCCTGCTTGCAACCCGCCTGCCCGTCGGCATCGGAAAAATTTCCTTTTCGCTGTACCTGATCCATTGGCCGGTGATCGCTTTCCTGAACTACTATGTCGATGGAACGCTTTCCCCTTATGCTTATTCCGGCTTGATAGTGATGGTTATCGGCCTGGCATATCTTTCCTGGAAATATGTCGAGCAGCCGTTCAGAACGCTGTCATTCGAACAGATGCGATCTGCTTTTGTAAAAACGGGGATTGGCATCGGTACATTCTCGGTCATCGGGCTTGCCGTCATCGCTGCGAACGGTTTTCCCCAGCGGCAGCCCGGCTTTGTTGAGCAGAAAATTGCAGGACTTGAAGATTGGGGCGGAAATTCATGCTTCCACCAAAACGCAACGACGCTGGAATCATGGGATCCCGTTCATTGCCAGCGGACGACTGGCTCTAAGGGCAACGTTCTCCTTTGGGGAGACTCTTTTGCGGCGCATTATTTGCCGGGTTTGTTGACCAACGCTGCACAGCTGGACAAAAACATCTTCCAGTACACCTTCGCAGGTTGTCCGCCAATTCTGTCCTATTATTCGCTTGCCCGCCCCGCTTGCAGCAAGTTCAATGCGGAAGCGCTTTCCCTTCTGACGACTTATAATATCAAAACTGTGATTCTGTCCTCTCGCTGGAGCGACGTACCCAAAGCGACGCTCGAGCAGCTTCACGAGACAATCGCGGAGATCAAACGCCAAGGTGCGGATGTCATCGTGATCGGCCCCTCTCCGCAGTTTTCCGCCGACGTCCAGCGTCTCGACTATCTTTCCGGCGCCTCGGCGCGCGCTGGTGAAGTTGCTGGCAACGCGGCGAACAGTGAAGAGTCGATGGAAAAAGTCGCGAGTGAGGCAGCTGGTGCGACATTCATCAATCCTATGTCCACACTCTGCGTGTCAGCCCGTTGCGTATATCGCGTAAACTCCAACTATCTTTATGCCGACTATGGTCATCTTTCCAAATACGGTGCTGACTTCGCCGTTCGTTCCTATCTGCTACCGGCTCTCAAGCATAATGATGCGCCCGTAAAGCTTTCGAATAAGACATAGTGGTAAAGGCTACTGAGACACGACGCCGTCTTATGCATTGCAAGTGAGCGTTAGCTCGTATCTCACTTGCAAGCCTGCTCAAGCGCACGTTTCAGCCGTGTAAGCGCAGTGTCCACATGGTGCTGGATATTCTTGCGAACTTGGGACGCGATGTCAGGCTTTTCCAGAACATTTTTTGCCTGCGCAAATGCTGCCTTGAAGCCAGAGAAGCTGTGTAGCTGCTCTGCGAAAATGTAGAAGCTACGCGCCCCATACATTTCGAAGAGTATCTCTTTCTTTTTGTCAGAAAGAGAATTGTCGGCGGTAGCGGCGCCTAGCCCGATGCATATTGCGGGAATCCCCAACCGCCAAGCGTTGACGCAGACATGATAGGTGTCCGTAATGATAAACTTACATCCTGAAAGTTCCGAGAGTATCTTCCCGGTCTCTACGTGCTGATTGGGCACCTGATAGCCGAACGCGCCAGCGAGCGCCCGAATCTTCCGTCGTGTGAAAAACCATGGTATCCACCGAGAGGATTCACCAAGGCTTCGCGCCAGCAGTTTTGCGTAGAGCAGCATCAGAAATTTCGACTTCGTCCGACCGAAATAAACGCCCACACCTTGACGCTGTTCAGCCATCTTAAACCCGGAGAATCTCTCAAGATCCTCGTCGCTCAACAAGAACGCGCAGTCGCAGGCGAGCGATGGATCGAGGCCTCTTAGCGGTGACACTTTTGCAGCCGACAAGGCATCTCTGAAAAACACGCCTGCGGCGTTTTTGAAGAGCCTCTCCGAGAACAGCTGATACGCTTGATCGACATCGTCCTCCGCCCGATTTGTGATGATCGTGCTGCCGAAAATGATCGCCCGGTTGATGCGGTCTTCCTCAAGTCGGGACAGAAAGATGTACTTGTAATAGTCGCTTTGAAACCCGGTTTGACCCTCCTGGGACAGGCTCTTGTTCCAGGAGCCCCTATCCTTCTCAAGATATGACAGAGAATGAAGAAAATCGCCCCAGAACAGAAATACGTCTGACTTCAGGTATTCTTCCTGATGATCGATGATATCCAAATAAGTAAACGGAATTTCCGATTCAGGATAAGAGTATTCGTTTAATTTTCCATATGTATAAAATTTAACGATATTTGGATGCGCCAGTTTTGACAACGTGACGTGTGCCGCTAAATCTACGGTCAGCATGCCTGTATTACGTTCGGGAGGAAGCGCGCAAATTACAGCAATTGTTCTCATTTACTGTACATCTTCCCTTGTAACGATTGACCAGATTTCAAAGAAACTGACGAAAACTATCTTCAAGCCGTATAGGTTCTAGCTGATACAGCGTCAAGTCACTGCTCATCCAATCTACTCGACATGAAAGACCGGAATTGGTTGAACGGTTCGGATTTCTGCCTCGTTATTTCCAATAACCAACAGACATCCGCAGTTTTAGCTGTTCAAGGCAGACAGCCCTTTGCGGAGTGTCGCATAACCAGCAGCCATCGATGTGACGATTGCGATGATTGTCAGGCCTGTGACACATGGAATCCACAGATACCATTGGGTGCGCAGTTCAGAGGCGAAAACCCAGTAGATGGATGCGCCCAATATGGAGATCATCGTCGGGGCGGACATCAGGGTAATGAACCGGATGCGCGACAGGCTCAGAAGGCTTAGAATGCTGTTTATGTTTCGTGGAACGATCAGGACAACTGCAACTGCAAATGCCCCCGCGATGTAAGTTGTGCCACCGACGGCGAATACGGCGAGCAGCAGGCACCAGGCGAGCGCGAATTCGATGGCCAATCTCATTTGACTGCGGACTTGACCCAAGACGATGCGGATCGTGACCGCCAGCGTTCCAATCAGTTGATAACCCGCAAATGGCGCGATCAAGGCAAACAGATAGCCCGATTCCGTCCACTTGTTTCCGAGCACAAGGGAAAATATCTCCCGGTGGGCGGCAGACGCCAAAAAGAGCACAGGAAGCATGAACGCAGCGACCAGATAGGATATCGCAAGATAGACCTCGCCGAGCTTTTCCTTGTTTTCCCGAAATGGCAGGAGATGGGTGTATATCACGTAGTTGAGCGGCCCCGTCAGGATGCGGCCGGGTAACCGGGCAAACAGGAACGCCATGGAAAATATCCCTGCACCGACTGCGCCAAGCGCGTGACCTATTATGATCAACTCGAGCGACTGGGACAGGTTGGTTGCGAGGTTGCTGAAGAGCATGCTGCGCCCGAACACGATGTGCTCCCTCAGGCACGCCAATGAGAAGACGAAGCTTGGTTTGAACTGGGACGCTATGAAGGTAAAGGCGGCGCGGATGGAGTACTGCGCCAATTGCTGGAGGACCAAGGACCATATGCCAGCGCCGTTCAAAACACCGACAAGAGCAGTTGTCAGGCCCACCGCCATAGCGACGACTTCAATGATGGCAATGGTCGTGAATTTTCCCCGCTTCTGCAGTTTCACGCCCGGTATTGCGCTGATGGCCTGGAGAAATGCGATAAGCGCCAGTCCTCTGGTAATAGGCCCGAGATCAGGCTCGGAAAATATGATCGCAAGCCCCGAGGCGCCAAACAGCGCCACCAAAGCCAGAACCACACCGATGATCGCCGTGAGCCAAAATGCGCTGGACCATACAAGAGAGTTATTTTCATCTTCTTTGATCAGCGACTGCCCTACCCCCGCATCCGCAAAGATAACGAGCAGAAGAACGATCGGGATGGCAAGTGTTACAGTTCCGTATTCATGGGGGCTCAGAAAACGTGCCAATATTGGCATGACGAAGAACTGAGCGGCAATTCGAAGAATTGAAATCGAAGACATCGACATGGTGCCAAAGGCGATTTTTTTTAAAGACACTCGGCACCCTGATGTTTGTGATCGACTTAAGCCTGAACTTCGAAGTTGCAGGCTAAGAAAAGATGATTTGAGCTTACATAGCCTGAACACGAACAGGCTGCCATCCAAATACTTTAGGAACGATACGTCCGCGTGTCTTATAAGCATCGAATGAAACGATGCACTGATGCCATGCCAATATTGCAGGAAAATTAATCTTGGTTGGCCCTCATGGTCCAGTAGATCGCGCTGGCAAAAAGGGGTATTGGTCCTTTAAGTGTGTTGAGAGTTCTATACACATTGCTCATCCGCCAAATTAACCGACGTGCTGTCGAAGACATTCCGAATTTTCAGGTAATTCACCGTGTACCAATCACATCAGGGAATGCAGGCAAGCTCACGGGTGGATGATATCGGGCAGTTCGCGTTTCCGTTCGTAACTTTTCTAGGCCTTACTCTCAGCCCCGGCTTTGGCACCATTGCAATAGTTTTCTTTCTATTGCCCTCTGCGGTGCTTCTCCTGCTGAAGTCCAAAAATTTCAGGATTCAGGGCCATATTGAAACGCCGGGTCTTTTCCTTCTTTTCATGATGCCGGCGCTTTTTCTGGCATCCACATTCTGGTCCAACCACCCAGTGCTTACATTTCGGCTTGCGGCTGAGGCCTTGCTGTCTTGTGGTGTGGTGTTCCTGCTCACAAGTTCGGTGCGGCTTAAAACGCTGGTATGGGCCTTCTTCTTTGCCCAGCTGCTTTCCGTGGGAGCGAGCGTCCTCTCCGGTAAGACCGCGATTATATATGAGACGCAACAGGCCGCTTATGTCGGTTATTACGGCAGCAAGAATTACCTGGCCTACGCGGGGCTCGTGCTTTTCGTTCTATCTGTTACCGCAGCGGGAATAAGCAGGAATATTCAAAGTCGGCTGATCGCCTGTTTCGGTGTGGGCCTCGCCCTGCTGACGCTCGTTCTAACGATTTCAGCAGGAGCCGCGATCTCATTTCTGCTTCTCGTGATGACATATTGCGTGTTGACGGTTGTCAGGTTGATCAACGTCAGGGCGCGAGGGCAATTTTTATTCGCATCCATCATCATAGTATTGTGTATCGTCTGTCTGGCAGGTTTGGTTTTTGGCGATGAAAACGGGCTGACGGGCGCACTACTCGAAATGATGGGTAAGGACGCAACGTTAACCGGGCGAACCGATTTATGGGACTACGCAGCGCGGCTTATTGAGCAGCGACCCTTGTTCGGTATCGGCTATCAGGCTTTCTGGGTTCAAAATGACGCGGCCCCGGAAGCGCTTTGGGATGCTTTCCACATTCCAACCAGAAGCGGCTTTCATTTTCATAACCAGTTCTACGCAACGGCGGTGGAGTTGGGGTATTTCGGCGTGGCTGTGACATTTCTTTATGTGGCGACGCTCGTGATTGCCTGCGTCCGCACGGTTATGTTGCATTATAATGCTCTAACGGTGTTTCTGCTGCAAATCATCGTGTTGACGATGTCTCGCATCTCTACAGAGGTCGATCTTCTGGCGCCGTTTTCGATTGGCTGGATTTTGACCCTGTTTGTGGTCGCCTATCTGTTCAAACTGGATCGCGTGACAGCACGGAAGCGCAACACTTCGAGCGTGGACAATCATACCGCCGCAGCTGTTCCCTGATCCGATTTATTCTTGAAAATCATAATGCTGGGTTTTGATCAGGCCTGAGTTCGTCACTCAAGCCATCTAAGCGATCAAGAGACGTCGGAACTTCCTAAATCAGGCAACCAAGGCGTGAATAGAGCGCATGAAAAGTGCGGGTCGTTCCACGATTTCGATCAGCGGCACAAGCTGATCAAGGGAGTGATTGGCATCGAACACAATTTCAGGCAGGCGGAGCCTTTTAAATATCTCGAGGGTTTCCGGGCCGGGCGGAGGGGTGTGCCCAGCAACGAAACGGGGCGCGATAAGTCTAGTCGGCAATCGGATACCTTTGTCCGCGACATCGACCCATGCCGGCACGAGCCAGCTTCTGTTCTGCCAGTTTATGTAGTCGATACTCATCGTGGTGTTGCCAATCGGAAGCAATACCCAACCTGCCAGCTCAATCTCTTTCACTGGATTTCCCCATTCGATGTTTATGAAAGCAAGTGTGTCCCGCTTATCTTCATTAATGCTTAGATATATGAGAAATCAAGCATAATAAATTGTATGCAGCGGATGAAGATAAGGTCAAAAAAAGTCTGGAAGGCGTTTTAAAGCATCTTCTAAAAATACCTTAATGAAATTTCACGTTATTTTTCTTCACACTGACAGTACCCATTTAAAAATTGGCTCTGCTTTTTCCTGGGTTCTTTCGTTTCACCTGAGTTTCAAAGATGCCGTTCCGCACCCTCAGTATAGCAGCTCAGAAGCTGACTAGTTTTTGTTGTCACTGCATCAGGTTCCCTTGGCCGCTAAATAGCAGGGATAATCCTCGTCTTAAAAATCAGGAAAATAGACGGATAGAATGCATCAGTATTATAATTCAACCTTTAGTTATAAATATAAATAAGTATTGTTCTGTAGATCAAAGTTGAATTTTGAAGTGTATATTAGAGAAAATGATTATTTACCGTGTTCATGGCTCATTAAGCGCGCCTCGGACTTCATAATCAAGCAAATTCCAAAAATAGTCGCCGATAAATGTATTTAAGCGAATCAACTGGTTATGCTGCGTCTTAACGTTACTGTTAAAAAAGTTTCAATAACTTCCTATTCGCTTTGATTGACAATAATTTAACGGATCGTTAATGGTCATCTGCCGGTTTTACAAATAAATATACAATGGAGAGAACTATGTCTGTAAAGTACACTGCAGGTGGATACCTGGGTTCTGGTGAATCCAACGACGTTCTTGTTGCTACTGGCGGCGCTGCGCATCTGGACGGCGGTCGTGGTAGCGATAACCTCAACGGCGGCAAGGGTGACGACATCCTTCAGGGCGGCAAGGGCAATGACTACATGTACGGTGGTGGCGGTAACGACACGTTCCTGTGGCTCGCCTCTGACGTAGACGGCAGCACCGACAAGATTTTCGACTTCGGTGGCGCTGGTGAAGCCAGTGGCGACCGCCTGACGTTCCGCGGTATGGGTGTCGATTCCACCCTCAACCTCGTGTCTCACACAGCTGGCGTCGACGGTCACGTGATCTACAAGTATGAACTCATCGACAGCGCCACTGGCAATCACAACTTCATTTCGATCGAATCCGTAAACGGCAAGCCTCTGACTGCAGACGACTATGCCTTCTACGGTTCTGTGCCGAACGCCGCCGTCTAAAACTTATTCGCGTTATTGTATTTCCGTCGCGAAATTTTCGCCCCGGATGGAATGCGATCAAATACGCAGGGTTGCTGTGCGACCCTGCGTATTTTCGAGAATAGAAAGTAGCGCGATCTCAAGAAAACCGGGTTAATTTCGTGCGACTTCTTCTGAACAGGAATTAACCGTTCTTGTTCACGCTAATAAGAAAATTCCAAATATTAATATCCTGTTAAGGATCGAAGTAAGCTACAAGCGGCCTTAGTAGAGGGAAGCGTTAGTATGGCGTTTAAGTTTCAATCTAAGGAAGATTTGACGCGCGAAGCATTTCGTAGAAGTCGATCCGGCCTTGTAGCAATCGGTCTAGCAAGTGCGTTGATCAATGTGCTTTACTTGACCAGTTCATTCTTCATGTTGCAGGTCTATGACCGCGTCATTCCAAGTCACAGCATTCCGTCCTTGATCGCGCTGGGAATACTTGCCGCGGCTTTGTATGCTTTTCAGGGCGCTTTCGAGCTTTTCAGAAGCCGTATGTTGACGCGCGTATCGGGTGTGTTCGACGAGGTTTTGGGTCAGCGCGTTTTCAAGGTGATGCTCAAAACGCCGATCAAGACCAGCGGTGCGAATGACGGCCTCATGGTCATGAGAGACTTCGATCAGGTCCGAACCTTTTTATCGGGCACTGGTCCTGCGGCCTTTTTCGATCTTCCATGGATGCCGATTTACATCGGGATCTGCTTCCTGTTTCACCCGGTCGTGGGCATCATCGCCGTGTGCGGCGCGCTCATTTTGATCTTCATCACAGTTCTTACAAACCTCACCGCACTGGCCGCCGATCGCAAGGTCCATGATGTCTGGAACCAGCGGAACGTGTTGATGGGCGCGGCGTTGCGGAATGCCGAGGTCGTTGAAGCGATGGGTATGAGCAATGATCTGGCGCGGGACTGGGAGGACTATAACCAGCGGTACAGAACCTTGTGCAGAAACAGTGCCGACAGCGGCAGTGCTTATGCCATAGTATCCAAGATTTTCCGTGTAGCCTTGCAGTCTGGCGTACTGGCCGCCGGTGCCGTACTTGTCATCGAAAATCAGGCCTCTGGCGGTATCATTATCGCTTCGTCGATCCTGACGTCACGCGCGCTCGCGCCTGTCGAACAGGTCATCGCCAGCTGGCGCGGTTTCGTACTGGCGCAGCAATCCTGGAAGCGCATAAGAGAGATTTTCGATACCATACCTGAGGTCTCCCAACCGCTCACGCTCCCGGCGCCGAAAGAAACATTGTCGGTTCAAAAGCTGTCGACCGGTCCGGCGAATGCGCAACAGGCGATTGTTTCTGACATCAGCTTTACTCTGCATGCCGGTAGTGCTGTGGGCATTATCGGGCCCAGCGCATCGGGAAAATCGTCGCTTTCGCGGGCGCTTACGGGTATCTGGCCGATCTATCGCGGTTCCATGAGACTGGATGGTGCGGCGCTCGACCAGTGGGATGAATCTTCACGCGGTCAGCATATCGGATATCTTCCGCAGGGTATCGAGTTGTTCACCGGCACGGTCTCACAGAATATTTCCAGATATAGGCAAGACGCTACGCCGGAGGCCGTTGTGGCCGCTGCGCGTGCAGCGCGCGTGCATGACCTCATTCTCAATCTGCCACAGGGTTACGACACGGATATCGGGTTGAACGGTTCCCTGTTGTCCGCCGGTCAACGTCAGCGCATCGCACTGGCACGGGCTCTTTATGGCAACCCGTTTCTGGTCATTTTGGATGAGCCCAATTCAAACCTCGACACGGAAGGCGAGGAAGCGCTCAGCACCGCAATTAGCGACGTTCGTGCGCGTGGTGGAATTGTTATCGTGATTGCACACCGTCCAAGCGCACTGGTTGCCGTCGATCATATTCTCATGATGAAAGATGGCAGAGCCGTTGCTTTCGGGCCGAAGGAGGATGTGCTTCCGAAATTCCTGCGCAGGGATAGCGTCATGGCCGCAGAATCGAGGCCTGTCACGCTGAAGGTCGTTGGCGAAGGCCAGGAGTGAAGAGCGAATGAATGTACCGTCTCAAAAATCACTTCGCCGACATGTCCTCGGGGTCGTCAGTCTCAGCATCGTTCTGGTCGGGGGACTTGGGGGCTGGGCAGCGACAGCGAAATTATCGAATGCAGTCATCGGTGACGGCACGGTTGTTATCGATGATAATGCCAAGAAGATACAGCATCTTACCGGCGGCATCGTATCCGAAATCGCAGTGAAGGAAGGCTCCCACGTCAAGGTTGGGGACCTTCTGTTGAGCCTTGATGGCACCGCGGTTCGTGCCAGCCTCGGCATTGTGGACAGCACGCTTGCGCAACTTTATGCGCGACGCGCAAGACTGAAAGCCGAGCGTGTCGGCAAGGAAAGTTTTACGGCGGAGGATCTGGCCGCCGAGTCAGTCGATATCGATGCCAATCGCAGCTTGATCGATGGTGAGCTTCAGCTGTTTGCCACACGGCAGTCCGCTCTTGTCGGCATGAAAAAGCAGTTGAAGGAACGCAAGAACCAGCTTGCCGAAGAGATTTTCGGGATAGGCGAGCAGATCAAGTCGATCGATAACGGCTTATCGATTATCGATGAAGAATATAAAGCGACGAATTCACTCTACGCGCAGCAACTTGTCACCATGCAGCGGGTGAACGTGTTGAAACGCCAGCGTGTTGATCTGGAGGGAAGCCGCGGTGAGCGCGTTGCCGCCCGCGCGCAGGCGGAAGGGAAGATCAGCGAGATCGATCTTCAGATTCTCCAGCTCGATGAGGATCGGCGCACAGAAAACGCGAAGGAACTGACGCAGGTTGAATCCGATATCGCCCAATCGGAGGAGCGCCGGGTTGCATTGCAGGACCAGCTGAAGCGCCTGGAGCTACATGCACCGATGGATGGGCGCATCTATCAGATGACGGTTCACACCGTCGGCGGGATCGTTAATCCGGGCGATGCCTTGATGTTGCTGGCACCCGATGCGCGCGCCCTAACCGTGGAAGCGAAGATCGCTACACGGAACATCGATCAGATTTTCCCCGGACAGTCAGTCAACATTCGCTTCACGGCATTCGATCAGAGAACGACGCCTGAAGTTGCCGGAACGGTATCCTCGATTTCCCCTGATGCGGTGACGGATCAGCGAAGCGGCCTGACCTACTACCCCATCCGGATTTTACCTGATGACGAGGGCGTCAAAAAACTGCAGGGATTGACGTTGTATCCAGGTATGCCCGCAGAAGTCTTCATAAAGATCGCAGACCGATCTGTGATATCCTATTTCTCGAAACCGCTTATGGACCAAATCAACCATACTTTCCGAGAGGAATAAGCAAATTCGTTGCGCAGCCTCTTCCAAGGTGAGGAGGCTGTAAGAATTTACGAGTTGTGCTGTAAAGGAACATGGAGCGGAGCTAGTATTGGGAAAGCAAATTTGCTACCTCAATAGAAAGCATAGTTCGCGTTTGAATTTTGAGAGATCATTCATGGCCGTTCGTCGCAGAATTTTAGGAATTACTCTCTTTCTCGCATCGGCAGCGCCGTTCCATGTTGCATATGCCGCTGATTATATCGAGTCAGGCTCGGCCCGCTCGTCAAGCTACCAGAACTCGTACGTGCGCTATTCCGCAGAGGATTGTTCTAATCTGCTGATCATCGACGATTCCGGTCGGCGGGTCGTCAGATTGTGCCATCCGCCCGTCAATCTCGATCCTCGCGGCAACTTCGAACCTGGCTCATCTGGCGGAACCAGCATCACCTATAGCAGCTCTTCGACGGTCGTAAACTGAGCGGCTGATAGCGGCAATTATACCATTTGCGATTTTCCAATCGCAGTTTTCGCTTGTGCTCACTGCGTTTTCGACGCTTGTGCAGACACATGTCGGAAAACCATGTATCGTTTTTCCATCGTAGTGCATAGCCCGAAACTCTCCTCTTACGGGCGAGAGCAAGAGCCTTACATTTTTAACCAAAGAAACTGCCGGGTGTTTTGCTACGCGGATAAAATGCAATTAGATAAAATGCGAACAATCCGACTAAATCGCCCTTAAAAGCCCAATGCTACAAACAGGCCATCAAAAAACGAAATATGCGAGGTCAGCATATCATGATGGCAGGACGATTTATCAAAGTAGCGGGCACCGCTCTTGCTTTAATTTTGAGTGGAAATGTTGCGAACGCAGCCTCTCCGGCCGGAATGGGCCGGTCGCTTCACTTGCCTCCGGCAAGTTCGTTCATCAGCACCTCGCGCGCGACGCTCGCGCCATTTGCTTTCGTTCGCTTTTGCCGCAGCAATCAGGCGGACTGCGCCGCGGAAAGCGGTGAGTCGATTGTCAACCTGACGGCAGAAAATCGCCGGAAGCTGCAGTCCGTCAACTCGTCTGTCAATCGCTCCATCAAGCCGGTCAATGACTCCCCATCGCAAGGGGATGTCTGGGCTGCGGACGTCACTTCGGGGGATTGCGAAGATTTCGCGCTGACAAAACGCCGCCACCTTATTGCTCAGGGTTGGCCGGCACGCAGCCTTAGAATTGCGGTGGCACGAACCAGATCCGGCGAAGGACACGCCGTATTGGTGGTCAAAACCTCGGAAGGCGATCTCGTTCTCGATAACCGGTTTTCCGCCATACGTGCCTGGGATAAGACGGATCTTATCTGGGAAAAGATACAGTCCGGAGAAAACCCCCGCCTCTGGTTCGATATCTAAATCAAACGAAAGATGCAGGGCCTCTGTTGTTGAGGCCCGGTATCAAAAATCTCGTTCAGAAATCATATCCGAGATAAACCGAGCCTTTATTTCCGCAAATATCGACTTCTTTACTTTGTAGAGGCCGACGGCGATAATTTTTCTTGCGCTTGTCTGCCGGATTGTTGAGATCGTACTGAAACGTGAACTTGCAGTCCTGGTAGCTATTGTCCACGCTGACAACGGTTTGAGCGTTGCGTTGCAACGGCGTATTGAGGATGTTGAACGAGCGCGCCACGAGATAGGTCGGCCAGGCATATAGACGATAAATCGTTCCAGTGGCCTTATTGGAAATCGTGATTTGATCTGCCGCCGCTTGTGACGCGATGGAAAGCACGATAGCTACACTCAAAGCATAACGCATAAGTACCATTTGACGCCCTTAAGTGCCGAGGCATGATAGAGAAAGATTTGAGTTCGTCGTGCCCGTCTAGGGCATGGGTCGTGTCAAATAAATTCGATTATTCTAGTTGCCGATAATTTCGCGATTTCCGTTTCGATCTATCAGCTCGAGCCGCGTTCCGTCAAAAAGGACATCCGCGCAATCGACTGCATTTCGCTTGCGCACGCAAATCTTTCCACCGGTGATTTTGTAACCTGTCGAACTACCTTCGATATATTGATAACCGTCCGTTCCATCTTTAAAGTTACCTGCTCTTTGAAGATGTTGCCGGATTTCCGTTTCAGTGGCTGTCCGAAGCTTGTTAGAGGATTGAGCTGCGCTTGCCGGAGACGCGACGGCAACCAATAGAACTAAAATATTAAACAATCGCATCGCTCAACTCCAAAGCCTAATCCAAGAGCATTCGACTACTTATGGGACGATGAAAACTCGTTTACTTTCATCATGTCTCTCGTTCAAAGGCAACTATCTCGAACCGATCAAAAACTCCACACTGCGACTATTCTCTCTGCGACCTTGAAGTTGCATCCATCCTTTTGCGATCAACCAATGAGATAAGCGACTGCCTTCAAAGGCTGTTGATTTCGTCGGATAGCTCTCGAAGCGGTGACGTGGTTAAGCCGCAGTGCGGACTGCAAATTGAGAGCGCTGGCCATGCTCCACTTCAAACTGAGAAAGGAGATCGGAAAGTCGCATGCTCTCCTGAGCAAGACCGGCACCGGCAGCGTTCATCTCTTCCACCATTGCGGCGTTCTGCTGGGTCATATGATCCATTTGATTGACGGACGTGTTGATCTCGGAGAGGCCCGATGCCTGCTCACGGGCAGATACAGCAATGGCATCCATATGCTCATTGATAGCAGCGACGAGTCCTGCAATCTCCTTAAGTCCGTTTCCGGTGTCGTTGACCAGCGTTACACCCTCCCTGACCGCGGCTTCGGAATTGCCAATCAACGTTTTGATCTCCTTTGCGGCATTCGCAGAGCGCTGCGCGAGCTCCCGCACTTCCTGGGCAACGACCGCGAAACCTTTGCCCGCCTCGCCAGCACGCGCCGCTTCGACACCGGCGTTGAGTGCAAGAAGATTGGTCTGGAAGGCGATGTCGTTAATGACACTGATAATCTGGCCAATCTGCTGTGACGCCGTCTCGATCTTACCCATGGCATTGATGGCGTCGGATACGACCGAGCTCGAAACTTCTGCGCGTTCGGTTGCGTGGCGAACCATCTGACGCGCTTCACCGGCGCGCTCCGATGTCTGCTTCACATTGGTCGTGACTTCTTCCAGTGCGGCCGCGGTTTCTTCCAGGGAGGCGGCCTGTTGCTCGGTTCGCTTGGCAAGTTGATCGGATGCACTCGAAATTTCGGTACTGCCGGTTCGCACGGTCAAGGCGGATTTATTGACGCCTTCAAGCGCTTCGCCCAATTGGCGAACCGAACTATTGAAATCATGACGCAGCGCTTCGAATCGTTCGGCGAAAGCGCTGTCGATCTGGCAGGAGAGATCACCCGAAGCCAAGCGACGGAGACCTGTCGCAAGGTTCGAGGTGGCCTGTGTCAGGCGCTCATCCGCTTCTTTTTCGACACGTTGCTGTATTTCAAGACGTTCCGCCTCGGAAGCTTCTCGCAGGCGCGCGGCATCCGCTTCCATGTCGCGGTTACGAATGGATGCCTGCTGAAACACCTCTACCGCGCGGGCCATGTCGCCAATTTCGTCGTGACGTTTGGCACCGATGACTTCGACGGACAGATCGCCAGCGGCGAGTTTGCGCATCGTGCCGGTCAGTTGAGTGATCGGATTTGCAATGCGGAAGATGATGGTGGTGAAGCCGATGACGGAGAGGACTAAGGCCACCAGCGTTGCCGCACCATAAATAAAAATGAAACGCGTTGCTCCATCCACTTGGCTCGCTGTCACTGCAGTCATCTCCTTGAGAGAGGCGGAGGCAATTTCCGCAACCGAGGCCTGTGCAGGTGCAGCCGGCTTGCGCCAGTCGTCGACATTCATGATGAATGCCTGACCGGCCTGAGATGCCTTGATGAGAGCTGCCTTCTGTTCGGCATAAGCACCGGAAAAATACATGTCTTCAGCAACTTTGTGCAGGGTGCGGATGCTTTGCGGGGTGGCATCACTGGCCACGATCTGCGAGATGACGTTCCAGGCCAGAGTTACGCGCGCATCTTGAACGGCGATCTCCGCGAGCTTCTCCGATGATAGCGGCTGTCTGGCGATGACGGCGCCAACCAGCGTCGAATTCGCCGTTCCAAGCTGCGTTCTCGATGTCCAGGCAAGCGAGCGCAGTTGCGTGAACGCGGTCATGGCTGGATCGCGTGCGGTAATCGCGGCTTCGACCTGATAGGCTGCCTTTTCCAGATCGACCAGCATCTGGTCAGCCGCTGTAAGCACCGTCTTGCTAAGTGCGGGGTCTCGGTCCTGTACGGCCTTCGCCAAGGCCGCATCGACCGGCTGACGCAGAGCCAGCCACGCATCATATTTTTGAAAAATGGGCAAGAGGGTTGCTTTCAAGCTGGCAGGCTCGGCGCGGTCGGCGAAAGACTTCACGTTGCCGAAAGCTGCATCGAGATCGCGGCGCCCGTCGTCGATGTTCTTGCGCGTAGAAGACATGTCTGCGATTTCAAGCTTGATTGCGGAGGCAAAGCCACCGCGCTCGCCTCGCATGCCGAGCAGCGCGTCGAATAAGGATTTGTCGAGTTCCGCGAGATTCGATAAGCGCTTGGAGTTCTGTTGGACGGCAATTTCCGCCAAAAGCTGATTGCCCATCAAGCCCATCACCGCCACACTAAAGATGGCGAAAACGCCGACGAGTATGTTTCTCACCGAAAACTTCATTTTTAAATCCCCCTTACGATCCTGCGTAACAACACGGAGCGCATCGTCCCCCAATACGATCCTTAACCGGACTTGGCGGAATTAATGACCTATCAGCATCTAAGACTTCCCTAACAAATGCGGCAACTCATATGATTTAAGTCATCTGTCGTCATGCAACTGCATGATTGGCCTATTTTTAGGGGCAGGGCTCGTTCCAATACGATCTTTTTTCAGCCGCGAAACCAAAACCTGTTCCCAATCGTATAGCGATGAAAACCAACAAAATTTCAGGCTGGTCAGGGGTATAGATGGTTTCCGAAACTGCGCACATTCAGGATGAAAATGTTGGAGACGAGCTGACGCCGGAGCAGAGGGAAGAAGCGCGCAAAGCGTTTCTGCTGCGCAGATTCTGGATCAGCGCACGCGGCTATTGGAGCCGGGAGGGTGATCGGTTTGCCTGGCCGGTTTGCATCGGGCTGTTGGTGCTGATCGGGCTCAATGTCTGTTTCCAGTATGGTATCAACGTTTGGAACCGCGGCCTTTTCGATGCCATCGAGCAACGCAATTCTGCGAATGTGTATTACCTAGGATCGTTGTTTCCGCTTCTGGTGCTGGGAAGTGTAACACTCGTCACATCGCAGGTTTATGTGCGCATGCTCATCCAGCGGCGTTGGCGCTCCTGGTTGACCAAGGGGCTTATCGGACGTTGGCTTGCCAACGGTCGATATTACCAGCTGAACCTGATCGATGGTGATCATCAGAACCCGGAAGCGCGTATCTCGGAAGACATGCGGATTGCCACCGAGGCTCCGGTGGATTTCACCTCCGGCGTCATTTCCGCATTCGTTTCGGCGTCCACCTTCATTGTCGTGCTGTGGACGATCGGCGGGGCGCTCACCCTGCCTTTAGGTGGCTCTACCATCACGATCCCAGGCTTTCTCGTCATCGCCGCGATCCTCTATGCGACGATAACGTCAGGCGCGATTGCATTCATTGGCCGAAACTTCGTCCGAGTTTCGGAGACCAAAAATCAGGTGGAGGCGGAGTTTCGTTACACGCTGACGCGCGTTCGCGAGAACGGGGAGAGCATTGCTCTTCTTGGCGGAGAGGAAGAAGAGCGGGAGGACCTTTCGAGGCGCTTCGCCAATGTACGCCAGCAGTGGAGGCTGTTGGCCAACCAATATATGCGCACGACGCTGGTGTCGCACAGTTCGATGCTGATTGCGCCGGTCGTGCCTGTTCTTCTTTGTGCGCCCAAGTTTCTCGATGGCAGTATGACGCTTGGTCAGGTGATGCAGGCCGCGTCTGCATTCACCATCGTACAGGGCGCCTTCGGCTGGCTGGTCGATAACTACCCTCGCCTTGCAGACTGGAATGCCTGCGCTCGCCGCGTGGCCTCGCTTATGATGTCACTCGATGGGCTTGAGCAGGCCGAACAGAGCGACAAGGTCGGTCGCGTGCAGCGTGGCGAAACCTCCGGCACGACAATGCTCAGCCTCGAAAACCTGTCTGTTTCGCTCGGCGATGGCACCGCCGTCGTCAAGGAAACGCAGGTCGTCATCGAGCCGGGTGAGCGCGTGTTGGTGGCGGGCGAGTCAGGCTCCGGCAAAAGTACGCTGGTTCGGGCCATCTCCGGTCTCTGGCCTTGGGGCGGTGGGCATGTCGATTTTCATCCCGATCACCACCTCTTCATGCTGCCGCAGAAGCCCTATATCCCGACAGGCACATTGAGGCGGGCTGTCTCCTATCCGCAGGCGGCGGAGACATGGGAGCATGAGGATATCGGCGTTGCTCTCGAAAAAGTCGGTCTTGGGCAGTTGATCGAAAAGATCGACGATGAAGCGCCGTGGGACCATACGCTTTCTGGCGGTGAAAAACAGCGCCTGGCCTTCGCCCGCCTTCTTCTGCACAAGCCCAACATCATCGTTCTGGATGAGGCCACTTCGGCGCTGGACGAGAAAACGCAGGACAAGATGATGGCGATGCTGATCGAGGAACTACCCGATGCAACGGTGCTAAGCGTCGCTCATCGTGTTGAGCTGGAAGCATTCCACACCCGCAAGATAACGCTTGAAAAACGCGAAGGCGGTGCACGGCTCGTCAGCGACGTTGGCCTCATGCAGCAGCGCCGAAAGGGCGGCGCTATCTCGCGGCTGATGAAGCGACGGCGGCGCAAATAAGCGGGCTAATCGCGAAAGCCGAAATACTATTTAGCGGCTGGAGTGCACTCAGCCGCTAAACATCACTGATAAAGCTGCTGATCCGATACCGCGTAGCGGTTGCTGGCAGATTGCTGCTGAGGTGGGAGACACTTCTTTCTGGGGCCGGAAAATGGCTGATAGGAATTGTCCTCGACGCGGTAGGAGCTGTATCGTTCCATGCACCACTGCACATGGTCACTGCCGCTGACATCTTCAGAGACTGCCGCTGTCTGAATTGTGGCCGGGCCCGCAATCTCTGTGGGTGCAACGCATGGCTTTCTGTCGCCGCCGCCATAGGGCTGATAACTGTTGTCTTCGGCCGAATAGGACCGATACTTTGCAGCACACCAGTTCTTCGCCTGTTCGCTGATATCGAAAGTCTGGTCACGGTCCTGCGCCATCTGCATCTGCGTTTCATCGTTGGATGCAACAAGAGAAGGAGCGGCTTTTTTCTTCGCTTCCGCGACAAGGGTTTCGGGTGCGATAACAGCTGGGAGGCGCTCGTAGGCCTGTTTATTGACGTCGATCCTCTTTACTTCGGAAGTCCAAAGCGGTTCTGCGTCAAGATTGGTGAACTGGTGTGAAGGTGCGTCGTGCGAAAGGCTAGAAGCGATTGTCATGGAGCCCGCAAACAGCGGTACTGCACAAGACGCAAGCAATAGACCGGCGATGAAGTTCTGCATGAGAGTATCTCCCTTTTGTGATCGGAAATGCTCTCGGCAGCGCTTGGTTCCGCAGCAAATTTTTAAGCTTTATGGAACCTTTTTCAGGGACTTGCGTCCGTTACTTCGTCTTCCTCAGACGCTGAGTTTGCTCTCTTCACCCAACGTATCTGCAACATAGGCTCCGCGCGTTCCCATGGGCAGTTCAGGGCCGGTTGTCGTGTCCAGCGCGGTTTGATGTTCCAGCTCCGCATTCAGCGTGCCGCCGACAATGAGGATGGTGACTGATAGCCAGACCCAGATCAGGAAGCCAATCAACGCTCCCAAGGCGCCGTATGTTTTTGCGTAATTGGCGAAATTTGCCATGTAGAAAGAATAGCCTAGCGACATGACGAACCATGAAACGGTCGTCAACGCCGCGCCCCAGGTAAGCCACCTGATTTTCGCGGGCTCGCGGCTGGGCGCGAAGCGGTAAATGGCCATGGCTGCGAGCGCGGCCCCCAGCAAAAGGAGCGGCCAGCGCATGATCAAAACGGCGGTTTCGAGATACGCGTCGAGATAAAGATAGGAAAACAGGACCGGAACGATTGCGACGAAGCCGATAACCACGGCTACGGCAATCATGGCGCAGATGGTGAAGCCCATCGCGACCACGTTGAGGTGGATGAGGCTGCGCTTTTCATTCTCGTTATAGGCCACGTTCATGGCATCGAATATGGCGAGAATTCCGTTATGACTGCTCCAGAGGGTCACCGCCAACCCGACAATAAAGGCAATACCGAGCGTCTCGCTTTTTTGCGCGGTCAGCGCGGTCAGTTGATCGGCCACGAGATCGAAAGCGCCGGGTGGCAGGATAACTGCGAGCTTGCCCAGATGCTCGGACATTGTCGCAGGGTCGGCGAAGAGGCCGTATAGCGAAACGAGAACCGCGAGCGCCGGGAACAAGGCAAGCAGGATGTAAAACGTCACGCCGCCTGCGATCAGCGTTACGCGGTCGTTTCTCACCTCGTTGAAAACCCGTCCGAGAACATCCAGAAGTCCACGCTTTGGAATATCTTCCGGCACCTTGGCAAGACGCCCCCGCTCCTGATCGCGGGGATTGCCATAGGCAAGTTTCGGCTGCTTTTTGACGAGCGCGCACGAAGCCGCGATGGTCGCTGCAGTAAGAAGGAACAGGGAGCTCTTGGCCGGTATGATGTGCGCGAGTTTCATGCGCATCATAACGTTATTGAACGCAGAAAAGCTGCGTCAGCTGGATAAGAAATGATGATATGTTTGTGTCTGGCAGAAAAGCGGAAGACGAATGCCCGCTTGTTCAAGCTGGAACCGCTAGGCGTTGCTCGTCTTCTGCATTAACTGAAGGATACGTCGAAAGGCTTTCGAAGGTCGGCTTGGCCAGAACGTAACCTTGAATGAGTGATACGCCCAGGTCTCTGAGAGCTGAAAGCTCGTCTTGCGTCTCCACGCCTTCGCAGATCGGCGTGATCGACAGTTCGTTCAACATGGCGAGCGTGTGCTTCACGATGCCACGTTTCACCGGATCCTGATCTATCCCGCGGATCAGATCCATATCCAGCTTGGCGATATCCGGCTGGAAGCGGGTCAGAAGCGAAAGCCCGGAATGGCCAGCACCGAAGTCGTCGATGGCTGTCTTGAAGCCGAGCGAGCGATATGTACGCAGAATATTCAGGAGGTGGTTCGTGTCGAGCTGCTCATTTTCGGTAAACTCGAAGATGATGCGATCTGCCGGGAAACCGGTCTGCATTGCCGTTGCCAGCGTCAGCCGAATGCAGGCGCGAGGCTCGTAAACTGCGTTGGGCATAAAGTTGATCGAAAGTTTCGTGCTGCCAGCTAGCTCGAACAGGCTCGCCGCTAGTTCTATTGCCTTGACCCGGCACTGTTGGTCGAAGGCGTAACGATTGTCGGTCGTCACCTGATCCAGAACTGATCTGGCGCCCTCCCCGCCCGGTCCGCGCACAAGCGCTTCATGAGCAAAGGTTTTGCCGTTGGAAACGTCGAAGATTGGCTGAAAGGCCATCGAGAAAGGAACCGGGAATCCCTCGGCGCCATCATGGCAACCTTTACATTTTGTTGCCATTGAAGCGATCTCCATTTCTAAGCAGAGAGAGTATGCGCGCAATCACTTAATTAGTTTCTAATCCTAATCGAAGGGCGCGAAGGCGTTCGGTCTTGGCGCGGCGCTCTTCCGCTTCTACTGCAACGATGTTGCGAAATGCGGTCGTCGTATTGGCCATCTTTTGCTCGGTGGAGAGCTTCTCCGGCTTGAACAGGTCGTCGGCGGTGGTTGTCATCTACATCTCCGGTAAAGATGGAGTAACAGATTTTGGAATGTAAAGTTCCGTTGCTCCGCCGCTTTCATGGCTCTTCCCATCAGTGGTCAGCGAAAAGAAGGGTCGTTCATTTGCCCGCGGTTGCAGATGCGCCTTCAATGATCGCGTGGAGGATCAAATCGGCAATTCTGGCCCGATTTAATCAGCGCGCTCAGCAAGATCCTCTTCATCATCACGAAGGCTGCCTGGGGATTTGCCGTAGATGCGTCGGAAAGAACGGCCCATGTTGGAAGCGCTGCTGAAGCCGACATCGACTGCGATATCGATCAACGGTCTGCTGGTGCTGGTAATCAGATGGTTGGCGCGGCGCAGCCGCAGCAGCTTATAGGCTTCAGCCGGGGAATAGCCGAGAACGCGTTGAAACAGTCGCTCCAATTGACGACGCGACAATTGTACGGCCTGCGCAAGACGTTCGATCTCCATCGGCTCGGCAATATGCTGCTCCATCAAAAGCATCACGGCGTTGACGCGCTGATCGATTTCGTCGCTGTCATTGCGCGGCTGCATGGGCACGCGCGACTGGCTGTCGCTGGCCTTGCGCGGTGAGGTTATTTGCAAGATGTCGAGCGCATTGCGCTCCGCATCGCGACCGACCCAGGCGCGGACGATAAAGGCCGCCAAATCCGCGGAGCTGGCTCCGCCTGCACAGGAACCGCGTTTTCCATCGAAATTGAAAAGCCGGTCCGGCCTGACGCGAAGGTCTGGAAAACGCTCCCGAAACGCCTCGAAGTGAAGCCAGCTCACGCAGCTCTCATGCTCCTTCATAAGGCCCGCTTCGGCCAGAATGAAGGAACCGGTACATACACCGAGCAACGGTATATCAAGGGCCGCGGCGCGTTTCAGATAGTCCAGCGTCTGCCGGTTACACGCCACATCCTCCGAAAGAAGACCACCGACGACGACAAAAACATCGAAGCGTTCCGGCGAGACGAGATCGCTCGTCGGTGCGACACTGACGCCGCAGCTGGAGCGGATGAGATGCCGTGTATCACCAAGCACCTCCCAATCCGCCAGCACTCGGCCGGAACGGTCCAACTCATCGCTTGCCAGACGCAGCGTATCGACAAACAGCGAGAAGGCAGAGAGAGTAAAGGCGCGTCCCAGAACGAAGCCGACCTTCAGCCGCGCCTGCGATTTGGATTGCTGTTTCTGTCTTTGTAGCATCTGGTCGTTCCGGGGCGGCTTCTCAAAACTGGAAGCGAGAGATGCTATAGTTCCGCTTCTCTGCGGATCGTCAAGGCCTATGCCTTTGCAGGCTCACTCGTGCCGGGAGGACTGAGGCCGTCGCCATCAAGATAGGCCTGCTTCGCGCGGAGAAGCAGGCCCCGTCGTTGAGAAGCTCAGCCTCCCAGGACGAACCGTGAAAAGGCGAGTGCCTTGCGTGCATCCTCATCCATCTTGGCCGTATCCGCGCCATCGGTAAGATCGCGCCAGACGCGAATGTCTGAACCGATCGTTCCGCCGGTCTTGACGAAGGGCTCCATGACGACGGCACCGTTGTAGTTGATCTCCCGAAGCGCCAGGCCGATCTCATGCCACGGCATTCTGCCCTTGCCGGGAACGCGGCGGTTGCTTTCGCCTGTGTGGAAATGGCCAAGAAGGGGGCCTGCGGTGCGGATGGCGTCGCCGAAGCTGTCTTCCTCGATATTCATGTGGAAGGTATCGAGCATTACCTTCACATTCGTCTTGCCGACATCCTTCACGAAGGCCACGCCTTCGGCGGCGGTGTTGAGCACGTGGTTTTCGAAGCGGTTGAGAACCTCGATGCAGAGATTGATGCCGAGATTATTGGCGAAATCGGCGATGCCGTGAATGCCCTCGACGCCTCTGGCGCGGTCACCCACCTTGTCGACCGGCTGGGAGTAATCGACAGGCCAATAGGAATGCAGCGCGCCACCAATGGTGTGGATATCGAGCTTGGCGACATTGGTCAGCGTGCGTTCGAAAAAGGCTTTGCCAGCTTCACGCACCGCAGCATCCGGCGATGAGAGGTTTTTCGTCTTGGACGGTCCGATACCGGCTGTGAGAATGATGCCATTGTCCTTGGCGCTCTGCTTGATCGCTGCTAGCTCGGCATCGCTATACTCATTGATATGGTGCGCGGCGACCTCGATGATATCGAAGCCGAGTTTTGCGACTTTCTCGATGTACGGGCCGAATTTCGCGCTCCATTCATGCTCCCAATAGGAGTAGTAGATACCGTGTTTCATCTGTGCCTCTTTCGATTAATAAGAATGCTTAGGGCCGTCAGTTGGCAGCCTCAGCGGGTGTATCGTCAGGGTTCTTCACCCGAAGGTCCGGTTCGGTGCTGATCCTGCCGATCAACAGGCCATTCGGCAGATCGTTGTCCTCGACTTTGCGGGTGATCTCTTCTTCCGAGAGACCGAAGCTTCGCCAGCGATCCTGAAGCCGTCGCCTCAAGTCATCCTCGTCCACGTCGACGAAGATCGTCAGATCGAAAATGGGCTTTAGCCGATCCCACGGGGCTTGCCCCGCAAGCAGATAGTTGCCTTCACAGACGATGATATCGATGGATCGGGGGATCAGCCGCCCGCCTGCCCGGGCGATTTCGAGTGTGCGGTCGAAGACGGGCACGGCGATGACATCGTCTTCATTGGCCTTCAGGCGCTCCAGCATGTGGCGCAGCCCGTGTGCATCGAATGTATCGATGGCACCTTTGAACGCGAGCCTGTTCATCTCTTCCAGCACGGCATCGTCGTAATGATACCCATCCATGGGGAAGAGCGCGGCGGAAATATCCTGTGCGGAGTTCAGATGCTCGACCACGCGTTCGGCAATTGTCGATTTGCCCGATCCCGGTGCCCCGGCAATCGCGATGATGATCCGCCTCCCCTGTTTCTCAAAGCGATCCAAGGTCAGCCTGGCGATGGTGTGTGCGTTTTCGTCTAGAGTGGTCACAGCAATTCTCGAATGGATGCGGCGTTAGAAAAAAGCCGGTACTGGTCGGCCTTGCTGCGCAGAAAGGCCAGCCCCTGATCCAGCGTCTCATCCGCGTCTCGGGCAACCAGACGCCAGGTCGAAATCGCGCCAGCCATTTCGACCGGCATTCTCGCAAAGCTTTCCAGAACCAGCAGCCCTTTGAATTCTATTGCAGCAAGTGCTGCAAACAGCGCATCCCACGCCACATTGCCGAAGCCTGGCGTGCCGCGGTCGCTTTCGGACATGTGCATGTATTTCAGGTGGTCGCGCGCAGCGATGATGCCGTTGGCGATGCCTTTCTCCTCCATATTCATATGGAAGGTGTCCAAATGGACGAAGACGTTGTCCAAGCCGATCCGCTCCACCAGTCCAACCGCCTGCTCGGCAGAATTGATCAGGTGGTTTTCGTAGCGATTGACCGCCTCTATGCCGAACTGGAGGCCGAGCGACTTGGCATGCTTTGCCGCGGCTGTCAGCGCATAGGTCAGATTATCGTATTCGCCCTCGGTCGGCCTTTGTCCGGTGCGCTCATTCGTGCCGCCGAAGGTGACGCCTGTCAGCGCTTGCGCACCAATTTCACTCGCTTTGTCCAGTGCTGCCTTGAGATGGTCGATTGCAGCATCGGGCCTGACCGATGCCCAGGCATGTTCGGGCAACACCAGCGAGCAAGTGGCATTCAAGCGATGTTTTTCCAAAAGCGCCCGGCTATGCTGCGCATCGACAGATGCGATATCGATCAACGGAATTTCGATGAAATCCTGATTGTAATGGGAGGCTCCGGCGATTGCGCGCTCGGCCCCGGCGTGGTCCCACACAGTGGACCACATCATTGCGTGAACACCAAATCCTTGCACGTCAGGCCTTCTTTCTGCGGTATGCGGTGTAAGTTGAAACGATTGTGCGGGCGGCCATCACCACGATCATCAGCACGCCCCACAAAGCGGTAGCGAGATGTTGATTGGCGCCCAGCAGGTTCAGCCCGGAGGAGAGAAGCTGCAACACGATCAGTGCGACAAAGACCGGCAGGACGCGCCCAAAACCGCCGAACGGGTTGATGCCACCGAGGAACGCCGCCAGCACGGTGATAAGCAGATAGGATTCACCATGGCCCACGCGCACCGAGTTGAAGCGCGCCAGCATGATGATGCCCGCAACCGCGCACATAAGGCCGGAGAGTGTGTAGACAAGGATTTGAATTTTGCGGGTGTTGAGGCCGGAATAGCGGGCGGCCTCTATGTTCGAACCGATCATCAACAGCCCGAAGCCCAACTTGCTGCGGGTCAACAGCAATTGCCACAGAGCACCGCAGACGATGAAGATGAGAAGCGGAATAGGCAGCCCGAAAATCGATCCGTGACCGATGGGCGCCATATAGCTCGGGAAGCCCGAAACATCGCCGCCCCTCGTCAGAAATTCTCCGAGACCGCGCAGGAAAATCATCATCGACAGCGTGACGAGAATGGGGTGCGCGCGGGTGTAGGCGATTGCGGCCCCGGTCATGGCTCCGGCTGCGCCACCGACTGCAAGTGATGCAAGACATGCGAAAAAGAAACTGCTGGGCGGCGCATCGACCCCGCCATGGGCCTGCAACACCCATGCTGCTGCGAGGCCTGAAAGGTTGGCGGCAAAAGTGACGGAGAGATTGATGCCGCCGGTCAAAAGCGGCAGAAGCATCGCCAGCGTTAGCAGACCGAGTTCAGGAAGCTGGAAGGCGACGGAGCCGAATGTGCCCATCGAAATGAAGTTGTCCGCCGAAAGTCCGAAGACGAGCATGACCGCGATGAAGGCGATGACCGGACCGGCCATATCCGGGCCGAAAGTGGCGTTGAACTTACGAATGGCAGACGTCATGAGCGCGTGCTCCCCTGTCTTGTGGACCGCTTTATTGCGGATGGCAGAAGCTTATCGAGCCGTGCGGAGGAAAGCGTGATCGCGACGAGAATGATGGCCCCGACGATCATCTTGAATGCGAAGGGGGAGACCCCCATCAGGTTGAGACCGTTCTGGGTGATGGAGACCAGAAGCACGCCGAGCACGCAGCCGATGACCGAACCCTTGCCGCCGCCAAGCCGGGCGCCGCCCAGCACGGTGGCTGCCAGCACATCCAGCTCTCGCCCGTAAAGCGCGTTCGGCACCACTTCCTGCGCATAATGCGCCTGCATCAGCCCGGCGATCCCCGCCATCAGCCCGAGCCAACCAAAGGAGATGTAGTGCATGGCGCCAATATTGATGCCGAAGCGGCGCGCACCTTCGGGATTGTCACCGAAGGCATAGAGCTGACGGCCAATCGTGGTTCTCGAAATCATGAACCATGTGGCGATGCAGCAGAGGATCATGACGACGACCGGAAGGGTGAGTTCCACCCACGATCCGTCCGCCATCTCGCGCTCGTAGAAAACGACGCGCGTGGAAAGCCAGTCAGGCAGATCGTAGATCGAGACGCCCTTGGTAAAGAACATCAGCAGGCCGAAGAAGATATTGAAGGTGGATATGGTGGCAACGATGGAGATGATCCGAAGCCGCCAGACGAGAAAGGCATTGATAAGACCAAGCCCGATGCCGACTGCGCCAGCAATGATGAAGCCCTCGGCCCAATTACCGCCGCCAAGCGCGCTCAGCGCCATAACCGTGACATATTGAACCACCGAGGCGGCTACGGCGAAGGATATATCGATGCCGCCCGAGATCAGTACGACGAGCAATCCTACTGCAAAGATGATGTTGACTGCCGACACGTTCAAAACATCGAAAGCGTTTGAGACGGTGAGAAAGCGGTCCGTACCAAACGAAAGGCCTGCACAGAGCAGGATCGTGACGAGGAACAGCGTGAACTCGGTGGTATTTCCCAGGATCAGCCTACGCATAGATGGCGGCCTCCAATTCCGTCAGAGAGATGTGCCGCGGGTCGTAGGTTGCCTGGAAGCGCCCTTCGACCATGTGAATGATCCGGTCCGTATTGAAGTAGACCTCCGGGGGCTCATCCGAGATCACGATGATGGAAAGCCCTTCCGCAGCAAGCTTGCGGACGATTTCAAAAATGCCGGCGCGCGCGCCGACATCCACACCGACCGTGGGGGCGTCGAGGATCAGGATTTTCGGGCCGATTGCCAGCCATTTTGCAATTGCAATACGCTGCTGGTTGCCGCCGGACAGCGTGCGGATCGGATCGTCCGGCAGGCCGATCTTGACGCCCAGCGCGCGGATCCAGTGCGACACCACATCGGCTTTCTTCGTTGGCGAAATCAAGCCGCCGGACAAGATGCGATCGAGCGATGCCATGACCAGATTATCGGCGATGGATTGCGGCTGGTTCAGGCCGAGCGACAGACGGTCCTCCGAGAGATAGGCGACGCCTTCGCGAATGGCATCCCGGTTCGAGCGGAAATCGACCGGCTCGCCTTCGATCAGAATTTCTCCCGATTGCGGGCGGTGCATACCAAAAAGGGTGAGCGCAAGCTCTGTGCGACCCGCACCCAGGAGGCCGGTGATGCCGAGCGTCTCGCCCTTGCGTAGATCGAATGAAATATCCTGAAACTCACCCGCTCGCGTCAGTTCCCGCACGGAAAGTACGACGGGACGATCGTCATGGTCGGTCGCGATGATGGCACTATCGAAGTTACGACCCGTCATCAGTTCCGTAACGCGCGACTGGGTCATGCCCTCTACCGGGAAAACGCCGACAAGAGCGCCATCGCGCAACACCGTGATCCGGTGCGAAATCTCCAGAACTTCGGCCAGACGGTGAGATACGAAGACGACTGCCACGCCGGACGCTGAAAGATGACGGACGATATCGACCAGATAATCCGCTTCCGATTGCGTGAGTGACGCGGTTGGTTCATCCATGAACACGATGCGCGCCTCGCCGACCAGCGCGCGGGCAATGGCAACGATCTGCCGTTGTGCAATGGGCAACTCCTTGAGCGGCCTGTCTATGTCTATTTCGACACCCAGCCGGGCCAGCGCCTTTTCCGCAGCCTGACGGATTGCGCGCTTGTCGACCAATCCGTATTTGCCGTTTACCGCATGTTGAAAGCCGATATTCTCGGCAACAGACATCTCGTCGAAAAGCGCAAGATCCTGCCAGATGACCTGAATGCCGAGAGACTGCGCGAGTGCTGGCGTCATCGCCGTGATCGGCTTGCCGTCGAAATTGAGTTCAGCCCCGTCCGCCGGTTTGTAGACGCCGGTAATGACCTTGATCAGGGTGCTTTTGCCGCAGCCGTTTTCGCCTGCAAGGCAATGCACCTCGCCGGGATTGACCTCGAAGGACACGTTCTTCAATGCCCGAACGCCGCCGAACGTGACATTGATGTTCTTTAGGGACAGGAGCGGTTCTTCGCTCATAACGGCACATCTCTCCAGTCGCGCCGCAGGTAGTGCGGGCGTCAGTGATATTCATGCTTTGTCGAAGTCGGCGTCGCGTGAACTCGCATGTTTCACGCGACGCCGTGGCCCTGGGGAGGAATTAGAGGCCCATGGAAACCAGCTTGTCGATGCTTTCCTTGTCGATCTTCAGAAGCTGATCCACAACGATGGTATTCCCATCTGGATCGATCTTGCCGAGACCTTCGATATCGTCCCCTGCCTTCGGCACTTGGCCCTTGGCAATACGATCCGCAAGCGTGATGAACACCTCACCGGCCTGCTTCGGATTCCACATGAAACCACCCGTCAGCGCGCCGGACTTGATGAGCTTTGCGCCCTGACCCGGTGAGAACGGGCCGATGACAAAAACCTTGCCGTCCTTTCGGCGTTCTTCGACAGCGCGACCGGCACCAATCGGACCCTGCGAACCGAATGCCAGGAAGCCCTTCAGATCCTGATTGGCGGACATGAGATCGAGTGCTGTCGATCGGCTCTTGTCGAGATCTTCGGCCACGCCGTAGCGGTCGCCCACCAGCTTCATGTCGGGATAGTTGGCCTTGATATAGGCAATTGCTGCATCTGCCCATGCATTATGAAGCGGGACGGTGAGCGAGCCGACGAAGACGGCATAAGAGCCCTTTCCGCCCATCTTTTCGGCAAGAAGCTTGCCATGCGCTTCACCGAAGCCTTTGGCGGATGCCAGTTCGAAATCCCAGTCGGCGCCCTGCTGCTTTGGCGATTCATGGGTGATGACCTTGATACCCGCGGCTTGCGCCTTCTTCAAAACCGGCTCCAGAACCTTCGCATCATTCGGCACGACACCGATGAAGTCGACCTTCTGCGCGATAAGGTCCTCGATGGCGCGAACCTGAAGCGCAGGGTCTGCGCTCGTCGGGCCTACCATGAAGCCGTTGACACCCAATTTGGAGCTTTGCTCCTTGATGCCTGCTTCCATGGCATTGAACCATGGAATGCCGCCAATCTTGACGACCACGCCGACCTTTGGACCTTCGGCCCATGCGGTAGACGCGAGCAAGGCGAGCGACAATCCAACAGCTGCTGCAATAATTCTCTTCATGAATGTTCCTCCTCAACAACTCGGCAATCGGATTTGCCCGGTCGGAAAACCGACGCGTTTCAAATCCTCGTCTCGTCTTTGCGAAACGCTCCCTTGCCACTCCCATAGCAGCCATCGACGCACAATCGATATTGCTTATCTGCACAATCGATGGTGCAATCACGATATCACGCAAATCTCTTTCGTCAAGAGGATCACTGCTCTATCAATGAGAATCACTGGGAGAATGCAGATGTCGGACCAAAGCGCAAAGAAAGCCACGATTTACGACCTGTCGGTCATGTCCGGTGCTTCGGCATCGACGGTGAGCGCGGTTCTCAATGGTTCATGGCGCAAAAGGCGGATTTCCGAGGAGACTGCGGCCAAGATTCTTTCGCTCGCCAAGGCGCAGCGATACACCGCCAATCTGCAGGCGCGCGGTTTGCGCAGCTCCAAGTCGGGCCTCGTGGGTCTTCTGGTGCCGATTTATGAGAATCGCTTTTTCTCTTCCATGGCCCAGACATTCGAAGCGCAAGCGCGCAAACGTGGGCTTTCACCGATGGTCGTTTCCGGTAGAAGAGATCCGGAAGAGGAACGTAAAACGGTAGAAACGTTGATCGCCTACTCCGTCGATGCGTTGTTCATCGCGGGGGCCAGCGATCCAGATGGGGTTCATCAGGTCTGCGCACGCTCTGCCCTCCCCCATGTGAACATCGATCTTCCAGGCAAGCTGGCCTCTTCGGTCATTTCCGACAATCGCCAAGGCGCAGAGGTGCTGACGAGTGCAATTCTTGCGCATGCAAGCCGAAGCGGAGACCTGATGCCGGACGACGTCATCCTGTTCGGCGGGCATGATGACCATGCGAGCCGCGACCGCATAGCCGGGTTTCACGCCGTCAAGGAAAAGCACTTTGGCGTACCGGGCGACGACGATATCGAAATCACCGGCTACTCTCCGAGGATGACGGAACTGGCCTTCGAGAAATTCTACGAGCGGAAGGGCCGTCTACCGCGCTGTTTCTTCGTCAATTCCTCGATCAATTTCGAGGGATTACTGCGCTTCATGGGCCGTCATGATGGAGAGGCCTTCGGCGATATCGTCGTCGGCTGTTTCGACTACGACCCCTTCGCCTCTTTCCTCCCCTTCCCCGTTTATATGATCAAACCCGATATGGCCGAAATGCTCGAGCGAGGCTTTGAACTGCTGGATGCTGGTCCGGGTGCGCCGGTCGTCAGGATTGTACAGCCTCAACTGGTTTTACCCCGCACTGCACTGGAAGGCCCGCTGGACGACATCAAGGACACGATATCATCCACCAATATCTTGCAGCGTCATTCGCGGGCGTAAGTCGACTTTCCACAAACATGGCCTGCTAATTCTCTACTGATCTAGTCGATTTTTCTTCTGACGGAGGCGCCACGCAAATTCTCTTCTCTTCGGAAGCAGTAATTTGGGTCGCACTGCTTGGTCCTGCTCCCAGCTCTTTGACATGCTTCCATGGAGCTAGGCGTCTGGCTTGCCGGAAGTGAAGGAAGACTGCGTGAACGGACTATCTGACAATATTGCCGTGACTTTGAAGCGAGCTGTTCGGCTGGGATCAGCATGACCGGAACGAGCGAATTTCTCTGGTACATTCCGAATGATACGAAGGCGGGGCACCGTGGCGATACGGCCTCCGCAGACCATAATAGTCTTGCAACGCTGACTGCGCACGCCAGGGCTCTTGAGCAGAATGGCTGGAAAGGCGCTTTGATCGGGACAGGCTGGGGCCGACCGGACACGTTTACCGTTGCGACTGCTATTGCAGCGCAGACCACAAGCTTCGAGGCACTGGCGGCAATTCGCCCCGGTTATTGGCAGCCCGCTCATTTCGCCTCTGCTGCTGCAACGCTCGATCAGCTTTCAGGCGGACGCCTGCGCATCAATATCGTATCCGGGCGCGATGATCTGGCGGCCTATGGCGACAGCGAGGGCGATCAGGCTCAGCGTTATGCCCGCACGAAAGAATTCATGCGGCTGACCCGGAGGCTTTGGACCGAGGAGAATGTCAATTTCGACGGCGCGCATTTCCGGGTTTCCAACTCAACCGCGCAGCCACGCATTCGAGCTCATGGTGAAAGGCTTCACCCAAAACTCTATTTCGGCGGCGCCTCCGAAGCGGCTGAACAAGTGGCAGCAACCGAAGCGGATGTACAACTGTTCTGGGGTGAGCCGCTGGACGCTGTTCAGGAGCGTATCGAGCGGCTCAAGACTTTGAGCAACCAACTGGATCGCGATCTGCCTCCTCTCGAATTCGGACTGCGCATCACGACGCTTGTGCGCAGCTCAACCGCTGAGGCATGGAGAGATGCGGAAAACAAGGTCGCCGAAATGGCAAAAGGCAGCGGCGCACGCTGGAACGACCACCTGCAATCCATCGCCGTTGGCCAACAGAGGCTGTTCGACCTGCAAAAACAGGGCGATGTCCTCGATGACAATCTCTACACCGCCCCCGGCCGCTTCGGCGGCGGCGGCGCGGGTACGACCTGGCTGGTAGGTTCGGCAGAGGACGTGGCCTCTTCGTTGAAGAAATATCGCGACCTCGGGATTACACATTTCATCCTGTCCGACACGCCTTATCTGGCGGAGATCGAGAGGCAGGGGCGAGAATTGTTGCCGTTGGTCAGAGACTGAGGTCGCTCGCTGACACGTCACTTTGGCTTCGCACGATTTCCCAGCGCAAAAATCGCAGCGGATCCTGCCAACACCAGCAGAACGCGCACGATGTGGTGGAACACCACGAAGGGCACTTCTATTCCAAGGGAAAAGGCGATCAGGCTCATTTCGGCGACGCCGCCGAGTGAGTAACCCAGCATGGTTCCGACAAGAGGACCGTGGAGCCGATAACGATTTGTGGCAGTCCCAATAACGCGCTTGGGAGCATCAAGGTGGAAGCGCCGGCTAGATGTTAGTCTAAACTGGCATAAACGGGCAGAGCGGATAGCGGGCTAGAAATGGCATGTGGTCCCGAGGGTATGCCTTGGTGATCGCAGATACAGACTATGCAGCAGGAACGATCAGTCGTCTCCAGATCAAAAAATAGGCGAGAGACTATCTTGGCTGGAACAAAAAAGCCGCCTTTTTCAATTGACAGACATCTGGCGCCGGTATCGTGAATTACTGTATCAAAAGACTGGTCAACAAGGTGGACAATGGCAAATCAGCTGCACAGGGCGCTAGCCTCCAAGATACTTCGATACGTCAGGACTAATGGTTTGCAGGCCGGGCATCATTTGACCGAAGTATCACTGGCCGATCTGTTAGGAACATCGCGCGGCCCTATCCGCGCGGCGCTGGCTTTGTTGATCGCGGATGGCTACGTTCAGCAGGTTCCGAACCGCGGTTTTTTCCTTGGGAATGTCGTCTCCGAGCCGCCGGCGGTCGAGCAGCATGCGTCCAGCGATGATGAAGGGATCTACCTGACGATTGCCTATGATCGGCTTGTCGGCAATATTGCACGCACGGTATCGGAGCCGGAACTGATGCGGCGCTATGATGTTTCGCGCGCCCGCCTGAGACGAATTCTTATGCGGATTGCAACCGAAGGCTGGATAGAGCGCCGCGAAGGTCGCGGCTGGTGCTTTATGCAGCTGATCGACTCGGGTGACGCTTATCGCGAATCCTGTGAGCTGCGGCAGATGTTGGAGCCTGCGGGGCTCATCAACGACTCGTTCAAATTAGATGAGGCAATCCTTGACAGGCTGCATCAGCAGCAGGCTATGGTGCGCGACGGGGCATGGGAAACTCTTAACCAGATTGAATTTTTCGAAATCGACGCACAGTTCCATGAAGGCCTAGCCGAGATGTCTGGAAACCGCTTCCTGCTTGGGACGATAGAGCGCCAGAACCAGTTACGAAGACTGATTGAGTACCGCCAAACACTAAACCGCGAGCACGAGCGCGTTCAGAGTAACGAGCATTTCGATATTCTGGACAAGCTTAAGAAGGGTCTTCGCTTCGAGGCGTCGCAAATGCTTGCGCACCACCTCGGCAATGCCAAGATCAGGAATGCGCGGAGTGGCAGTTTTGTAGTTGGAGCGCCTTGGACCAAGGATTGACGCTGCCTTAGGCCGATGGTTTTCCATCTAGGTTGCTACTTACCTTTCGGGTAAGATTGTTATGTTTAGGCAAAAGATAAAATCATTTCTGCGTTTAGGAAGATGTCTCCCTCACTGATGTTCGGAAAGTTTAATGAAGCGCTCCACGCGTTTGTTCGTCTTTTCCAATAATGCTGAGCGCCCGGGTTGGCGATTAATGAGCAGGTGACCGAACGGCAGGATGGTGCTGCGATCATTTAAGGGATGAGTGGACTGATATCCTGACCCCGTCTGGATTTGGCAACCCACTAGAACGGCCGGTCAAATCCTCTATTCGGCCAATTAAATAGTGATTCCGAAATGAGTATCAAGCCGGATACATGCCAATATTGAGCTTCAAGCGCCTTGTGCTGGTATAGTGTCAAATCCATACCGCTCCCAGTCCGCATATCTGTAGATCGCGTGAAGCGATCATCGATGTGTTTCAGAATGGTTGACGATTTTTACCGATTCTCCCTTCAACAGCAATCTTGGTGGTTTCAACGCGTGCAAACCGTAAATACTGGACGGAGCGCCCGAATCATGATGTACCCTTAGCGAGCAAAGGTCGGCAAACCGGTGGATGCCCGCCAAGAGGGAATTATGGCGATAGCAGAAAGAGCAGAAAAGGCAGCTTTTCCGAAAGAGGATGCAGGCAGCAAGATCATGCGCCATGCAAGCCTTCTGTCGCAACAGCTTCAGCAGCTTCGGACGCGAATGTATCCTCCGACATCGGAAAAGAGCCTGCGCCCGTTTCTAACGAACGAAGTCTCCAAGCTGACATCGATCCCTGATTCCACCCTCAAGCTGATGTCGAGCGAGAGACGCGGGCCGATGCCTGGGCGGCTCGAGAACAATCACCGAGTTTATACACTGGCCCAGATCAACGAGTTGCGCGAGCTGTTCGCCAGCCAGAAGCCCGCTGAAGCGTTGCGTTTTCTTCCCCGCCGCCGTGCGGGAGAACATCTCCAGGTCGTTGCCATTGCCAACTTCAAGGGTGGTAGTGCGAAAACCACGACCTGCGTGCATCTTGCGCATTACCTGGCTCTACAGGGATATCGCGTTCTTGCACTCGATCTCGATCCGCAGGCGTCTCTATCTGCGCTGTTCGGCGCGCAGCCGGAATTCGATGTGGGTGCCAATGAGACGATCTATGCAGCACTGCGTTACGACGAGAGCGAGCGCAGGCCAATCCGCGACATTATTCGCAAGACCTATTTCGACGGCATCGATCTGATCCCGGGAAATCTCGAGGTCATGGAGTACGAACACGAAACACCGCGTGTTCTTGCACAAAAATCGAGTTCCGGTGCGATCTTCTTCGAGCGGTTAAAGCTTGCGCTGGCCGAGGTCGATCAGGACTATGATGTCGTCATTCTCGATACGCCGCCGTCGCTCGGCTTCCTGACGCTGAGCGCCATATACGCTGCCACCAGCATGATCATCACCGTGCATCCGGCCATGCTCGATGTCGCTTCCATGAGCCAGTTCCTTCTGATGATGGGTGACTTGATCAGCGTACTCAACGAAAACGGTGCGCAGCTCGACCAAGACTTCATCAGATATTTGGTGACAAGGCATGACCCGAATGATGCGCCGCAGTCCCAAGTGGTTGCGATGATGCGGCATCTGTTCGGCACAGATGTATTGCTGCCGACCTCCATCGAAAGCACGGCAGTCGAGGCTGCTGGTCTGGCCAAGCGCTCGATCTATGAACTTGAGATGGGACAGATCGGCAGAGACACGCATAAGCGCGCGCGCGAGGCGGTCGATGCCGTCAATGAGGCCATCGTCAAGCTCATCAATGACAGTTGGGGACGAGCATGAGCAAATCACCCCGCAAATCCATTGTCGCGAACTTCGGTCTTCTTTCCGCGGAGCTGGAAAGCAGGCTCGCCTCCGATACGCCAAACGAGCCGCAGCCTCAGCCGCAAGCAACGCCCAACAGGGTGGGCGCTGGTGTTATCGGCGCAGCGCACCGTGCGATTGACGATATCAAATCGGAGCGTGATCGGCTCAAGGCACTGATCGATTCCGGTGGCGGCGCGATCAAAGAGATCGACCCCTCCAAAATCGATCCGTCCCCCTACCCCGATCGGTTGCCCGATGACGGTTCGGAAGATTTCGAGGTCTTCCGCAACTCCATCAAATCGGAAGGCCAGAAAGTACCGATCCAGGTTCGGAAATCGCCCTCTGCACCTGACCGTTATCAGGTCGTATATGGCCATCGCCGCCTTCGCGCTGCGAAAGAAATCGGTATTCCCGTGCGTGCTATCGAGGTGGAGATTTCCGATCTCGATCTCGTCATTGCGCAGGGCATTGAAAACGCCAACCGGCAGGATTTGAGCTGGATCGAGCGGGCGCTTTTTGCGCGCCGCATGGACGAAGCGGGCATCAAGCCGCGTGATATTTACGCGGCGCTTTCCATTGACGATGCCGAATTGGCGCGCATGCGGGCAGTTTACCGGAACGTGCCAGGCGATGTCATCGAAGCGATTGGCAGGGCGCCCAAGGTTGGCCGTCCGAGATGGGCCGATCTTGCCAAGGCTGTTTCCGAAAAGCCTGATGCGGTGGACAGTCTCAGAAACGTGCTGGCCGATGCTGATAAACGCCTGGCGAGTTCGGATCAGCGGTTTTTGGCAGTCTTGGCAGCGCTAAGGCCGACGGCAATTGCAAAAAATTCCGGTAAGACGATTAAGGGCTTCAAGGGTGATGTCATCGGCAGCTATGTGCGCTCTTCAAAAGATTTGCGCATTAGCGTGCAGGATCAATCCGGGACGGAATTCTTGAAGTTTATCGAGCAGGAACTTCCCGCGCTTGCGGAGCAGTTCGCGCGCGCGAAAACGAAAAATTGACCTGAAGCTGCAAGCAGTTTCGAACGAAAACGAAGGACGTAAACGAGCAAAAGAAAAAGGCCCCCTAAACGTTGCCGTCATGGAAGCCTCTCTCGATGTGTGAGAACTTGAGAATCGCATTTCCATGAATCCTAGTCAAGAGTTTTTGGCACCGACTTCGGTGGGCGCTCTTCTTTTGCCTTTTTGAAAGAAAGCGGGACAATGGAACGTGGACAGGTGACGACGCCCTTTGGGCGGCGGCCGGTTACGCTTGCGCTTGTGAAGCGGCAGATTGCGACTGGCGAGATCAAGCAAGGGGCTTCGGCTGACAAGTGGAAGGTGTTTCGCGATGCCTCCGAGGCGCGGGAACGCTTGGGGCTTCAGGATCGGAGCCTTGCCGTTCTTGATGCCCTGTTGAGCTTTTATCCCGAAAATGAGCTGCGTCAGGACGCTCAGCTTGTGGTCTTCCCTTCCAATATCCAACTTTCGATCCGCGCGCATGGGATTGCGGGGGCGACGCTGCGCCGTCACCTGGCAATTCTGGTTGAGGCTGGCCTGATAATTCGAAGAGATAGCGCTAATGGCAAGCGATATGCGCGCAAGGACGACGCGGGTTCTATCGAAGACGCTTTCGGGTTTGATATCTCGCCACTTTTGATGCGGGCACAGGAACTGGCCTGCCTTGCCCAGCAGGTAGCGGCGGATCGTCTGGCCTATCGGCGTGCGAAAGAACACCTCACCATTTGCCGGCGAGACATCCGCAAGCTGTTGACGGCTGCGATGGAAGAGGGCGCTCCTGGCGATTGGGGTCAGATTGAGGATCGATATATTGCCCTTGTCGCCCGTATTCCGCGTTCGCCAAGCTTGGAAGAGCTGGGCAGCTTGGGTGAAGAAATGGCGAAACTTCGTGACGATGTCGTCAAGATGCTGAGTTCCGAAGATATTTCTACAAATATGACTGGCAATGATGCTCATATTGAGCGTCACAAACAGAATTCAAATACCAACCCCCCTTATGAATCTGAACCGGGCTCTGAAAAAGAGCAGGGGGCGAAGCCGAGCCAGGACAGGCAACAAATGCATGTGCCGATGAAGGCATTCTCATTAGGGCTTGTCTTGCGTGCGTGCCCAGACATTGCCAATTACGGACCGGAGGGCCAGATCAGAAACTGGCGCGAAATGACGACGGCTGCGGTCGTCGTGCGGTCGATGCTGGGGGTCAGCCCGTCCGCCTATGAGGAGGCGTGTGACGCGATGGGGCCTGAAAATGCGGCGGTGACGATTGCCTGCATTCTTGAAAAAGGCGGCCACATCAATTCGCCGGGCGGATATTTGCGAGATTTGACGAACAAAGCGAGACGCGGCGAATTTTCTCTCGGCCCGGTTTTGATGGCCTTGCTGCGCGCGGCGGGACATCCGGTTTCAGCAACAGGGTAACGAGCAGATGTAATTTGATAAGGATGTTGCCGTCTGCGTCGCACCCCTGCCCTATTCTGGAGCGAACTAGCCGGTCTTGTTGCAGTGGCGGGTTGGAATGTGGCATTCAGACATTCCGAGTTCCGCAGTTTGAAAAGCGTCCAAGATGAAAAGCCTGATCAGTCGTATTGTGTTGTCCTCCCTGGCGCTCGCACCAACTCAGTTGCATGCGACGCCGGTTCTGGTTCTTGATGCGGATAGTCGGCAGGTTCTCGCTCAGGAAGATGCCGGCGTTTTGTGGTATCCGGCCTCGACAACAAAGCTGATGACAGCCTTCGTAACGTTCGAAGCGCTGCGGGCCGGGGAGATTTCACTGTCGACGCCGGTCACCATGACGAAGAAGTCAGTCGGTCAAGCATTTCTGGAATCCGGTCTCGTTCTCGGGCAGACAATGACGCTTGAAGATGCGCTTTACGCGATGATTGCAGCATCGGCCAATGATGTCGCCATGGCGGTGGCCGAAACGGTCGGGCACGGAGACGCGGCGTTCGTTCAGAAGATGAATGATGCGGCGAAGCGCCTCGGGATGACTGGGACGCATTTTTCCAATCCGAACGGCCTTTTCGATAAAAACAACTATACGACCGCCCGCGATCTGGCATTGCTCGGCCTTGCGGTTGAGCAGCAGTTTCCGGAATTCGAACGCTTCTTCCAGGCATCGTCCGTTTCGATCAACGGCAAGGAGATCAAGTCGAACAATTTACTCTTGACCCGATATCGCGGAACGACTGGGCTGAAGACCGGTTTCCTCTGCGCATCCGGCCGTAACTATGTCGGCACTGCCACGCGCAACAACAGGAAGGTCATGGTTGTCATTCTCGGAGCAACGACCGAACGGGAGCGCAACGAGAGGTCCGCGCAGTTTCTCGATCAGGCATTCGACGGATCGCTTGCCGCCAATGCAGGATCGTTGGAATCTGTGGTGAACCGCCCGGATGTGAAACCGGAAGACATGCGAATTCGCCTCTGCACAAAGGAAAGTGCGAAATACGAGGCTGAGCGTGAGGCGATGTACCCTATGGGACTGGCAGGTCAGAAGAGCTATCTCGATCCTGAAATTTCCGGTATCGTCCGCACCGTAAGCACCTGGCAAAGCGAGGCGTCTGCCGAAGTGCCGCTCCCCTCCCCTCGCCCGACAACGAGCCAAGGCGAGTTGAACTAATCTGTTCATCTGGCGGCTTACAACAGAAAAGTCGACAGAAAAAACCCCGCTTGCGCGGGGTCTGTTCATGGTTGCTTATGCTGGTCTCTCGGCGGTATTCGGTCGCCATTTGATCAGATGCTTTTCTACGAAATCGAGGAGCAGATCGATCAGGAGAACGAAGATCGCGAGGATGAAAATACCTGCGAAGACGCCGACAGCATCGAAGTTTCCTTCTGCCTGAGCAATGAGATAGCCAAGGCCCGCGGATGATCCGAGATACTCGCCGATAATCGCGCCGACGACCGCAAAGCCGACGGATGTTCTGAGGGACGAGAGAATCCAGCTTGCCGCTGCGGGGAAATAGACATGGCGTAGCAGGTCGGAACGCTTGGCGCCCAGAATTCTGGCGTTGGACAGAACGACAGGATTGACTTCGCGAACGCCCTGCATGGCATTGAAGAAGGTGACGAAGAAAACCAGCGTCACGGCCAGCGCAACCTTGGACCACAAGCCGAGACCCAGCCAAAGAACGAAAATCGGCGCGAGAACGACGCGCGGAATGGCGTTCAGACCCTTGATGAAAGGATCAAGAATGCGCGAAGCCGATCTGGAAAGTCCGAGCCATACACCCGCTGCAACACCAAGTCCCGTACCGATGATATAGCCAAGCACAGTTTCGGTGAGCGTGATGGAGACGTGACGGTAAAATCCCGTATCCGTTACCCAGGTGATGACCTGTTTTACGATATCGACCGGGGCCGGAAAGAAGAAAACGTCGATAATTCCGGCATTGACGCCCAGCTGCCAGCCGCCGACGATGACGACCAAAAGAGCCAGTTGGATCATGCGTTCAGTCATGGCGTTCATAGCTTTTCTCCACTTCGCCGCGCAGGGACGCCCAGATGTTTCGATAGAGTTCGGTAAATCGCGGATCGAGTTTGATTTCGGCGACATCCCTTGGACGTTCGAGATCGACCGGGAAGCTGTCGATGACCCGGGATTTTGGACCGGCGGCCAGAACCACGACGCGGTCTCCGAGTGCGATCGCTTCTTCGAGATCATGTGTGATGAGGACGACCGCCCGGCGCTCCTCCTGCCATAGCCGCAAAAGCTCGTTCTGCATCAGATGGCGGGTGTGAATATCGAGTGCCGAAAATGGCTCATCCATCAGAATGACTTTCGGGCCGGTAATCAAAGCCTGCGCCATCTGAACACGTTTTCTCTGACCGCCTGAAAGCTGGTGGGGATAGCGATGCTCGAAGCCCTTCAGTCCGACTTTGGCCAGCCATTGCAAGGAACGTTCGCGTCGCTCAGCTGCCGAAACGCCTTGGAACATCGGGCCGAGCTCGACATTTTCGATTGCCGTCTTCCAAGGCAGAAGCGCATCCTGCTGAAAGAGATAACCGATATCATTGTGCACGCCATTGACGGGCTTTCCGTCGATTGAGACCGTGCCATGCGCGGGTTTCAGCAAACCGGCTATGGCATTCAAAATGGTGCTCTTGCCGCAACCGGTCGGTCCGACGATTGCGACGAACTCGCCATCCTTGACATCGAGATTGACATCCTGAATCGCGACGAATGAGCCGAAGGCCATGGTTACAGCATTGATGGACACCATGGATTTGGCGGGAGCGGGCTGCTCCAGATTATGAGTCTGTTTTACAACGGCGACAGACATTGCGGCCTCCCTCAGTTAGATGCCGCTTTGGGCACTTTGTTTACGAAATCATTCGTGTAGGTCTTCGACAGGTCGATATCTGTTGCCGCGACTTTCTCGTTGAAGGTCTTCAGAACATCGAGCGGCGTCTTGACGTCGGTCTCGTTCATCACACCGTCGGCAGAAAAGATCGGACGCGCATTTTCGACGGACTTGATGTAGGTTTCGCGGTCTCCGGAGATGAATTCCGGCGGAAGTTTCTCGACGATTTCCTCTGCCGAATGGTCTTTCATCCACTGAAGCGCCTTCACCGTCGCATTCGCGACCTTCTGAACGGTTTCAGGATTTGCCGAAATATAATCCTGCGTGGCGTAGAGGACGGATGTGGGGTAGATGCCGCCGTAGATCTCCTTGGCGCCATCATCATTGCGGGCATCGATAAGGATTTTGCCCACGCCCTTCTCCACCACGAAGGTCGCAGCCGGATCGTAATTCACCAGAAGATCGATCTTGCCCTGCTGAAGTGCGGCGACAGCGGAGGAGCCGGAGCCAACGCCGATCAGCGAGACATCGCTGGGCGAGAGATTATGCCTCTGAAGATAGTAGCGGACGAAGAAATCCGATGACGAGCCCGGCGCGGTGATGCCGACTTTTGCACCCTTCATCGTTTCCGGTTTTGCCGGATCGAACTTGCTATCGGGGGTGCCTGCCAGCACGAGGCCGGAATTTCGTGCAAGCGTCACGAAGGCAACCACATGCTTGTTCTGAGACTGCATCTGAATGGTGTGATCGTAGAAGCCGACCGCGATATCGGTCGATCCGGCAACAAGTGCCTGCAGGGTTTTGGAGCCGCCGGAGGCGAAGTTTTCTACTGTAACTTCAAGGCCTTCCTTCTCATATAGGCCGAGACCTTTGGCAACCGGAAAAGGAAGGTTGTTGAGATTGTAGGATCCCACGCTGATGCGGACGGGCTCTGCCAATGCGCTTCCCGCCATCGCTACGGATGCTGCAAGAACCAAAAGAAACTTTTTCATGATAACTCCTCCTGATGACACTCTCCCGGTGTCTGTTTGAAATGAATTTCAGGCCGCTCTAATAAGGCGGTGGCTGGGTTTTGCGAAGACATGTCCTTCGAATAGCCGGCGGGCGGTTCGCAAAATGCCAGCGACGACCTTCCCTTCCCTCTCCGCCAACTTCACATCGAGATGGCCGCTCGGGTGTTCGATAGAGAGAATTGTCGGCGGCTGGCGCCGTCCAATCAATCTTGATGCAACGGTGTCGTCATTGATGCAGGCCGTTGCAATTCCCACCGCGCCGGTCGTTGCCAAAGATGGGTGGCATTGAGCGGGCATGAAATATCGTACACTGAGATCGAAGCCGTGGCGCGGTTTAGAAATGAGTACGGGCTTCGGGGTAACCTGATTGGTCACATCACCCATGCCCATGCGTTGGCCGGCGGCGAGCCTCAGTTTTTCAAGTCTGGAGAGCAGCTCTTTGTTGCTGTTCAATGCATCTGCGGTCTCATAGCCCGAGACGCCGAGCGCTTCCGCTTCGATGAGAACCATGGGCATGGCGCAGTCGATGCAGGTGACCGCAATATCCTCTATGAACTCGATGGACCTTCCGGTTGGGAACAGACTTCCGGTCCTTGCCCCTGCCGCATCCATGAAAGTCAGAGCGATGGGAGCCGCCTGCCCCGGAACACCATCGATGGAGGCATCACCCAGATAAGCAACGGTTCCGCCGGGTGTTGGAACCTCGGCCTCGATCAGTTTGCCCGTGTTGACATTGTGAATTCGCACCAGCGTCGTGTCGCCCCTCACCGGCGTAAGGCCAGCCTCGATTGCGAAAGGTCCGACGGCTGCGAGCATATTTCCGCAGTTTGGAGAGGTATCGACAAGTTGCTGATCGACCCGTACCTGCGCGAACAGATAATCGACGTCCACATCGGGTCTTGAAGCCGGGCCGACGATTGCAACCTTGCTTGTGACCGGGTTTCCACCCCCGATACCATCGATCTGTAACGGGTGCCCCGAACCCATGACGGACAGAAGCATGTCATCACGCGCCTTGATATCCGACGGCAGGTCAGATGCGAGAAAGAATGGTCCTTTGGAGGTCCCTCCCCTCATGAGTACACATGGAACAGCAGTCAAATCATTCATCACCGGCCTCCAATGATGCATTTACTGTAATAATCAGCGTTGTTATTGCTATTATCGGAAGAAGCATTAATTTGTGAAATGCTAAGAACGGCAGGATTGATGTGAAATGAACATTAATTGTGAGATTTTGGACCTCCGCGCTTTTCTTGCAGTGGTGGACTTGGAAAGCTTTCACAGGGCAGCGGAACTGCTGAATATCTCGCAGCCAGCCCTCAGTCGTCGCATACAGAAGCTGGAGCAGGTCATCGGCTCTCCGCTTCTGGAGCGGACGACAAGACATGTTGCGCCGACGGCTGTAGGGTCGGAACTGATCCCTCTCGTTCAACGGATGATCGAGGAATTTGACAGCTCGCTATTCTCGCTTCGTGACCTTGGTCCCAATCGTAGTGGTCTGGTGACGATTGCCTGCATTCCCACGGCAGCCTTTTACTTTCTGCCGACCGTCATCAGGCAGTTCAATGTCGAGTATCCAAATATCCGCTTTCGCATTCTCGACTTGACCGCAACGGAAGGCCTTCAGGCGGTCTCTCGCGGCGAGGTGGAATTCGGTATCAACATTATGGGGAATTCGGACCCGGATCTGGCTTTCGACAAATTGGCTGAAGACCCGTTCGTGCTCGCGGCCAGAAGCGACCACCCGCTGGCAGAGAAAGCGGAAGTGGAATGGCCAGACCTCGAGCCCTACCCTCTTATCACCGTCCACCGCTCAAGTGGAAACCGCACGCTCTTAGATGCAGCACTTGCACGCTCAAACATCAAACTGAGATGGTTCTATGAGGTAACGCACCTCTCCACCTCACTTGGTCTTGTCGAAGCGGGTCTGGGTATTTCTGTGCTTCCCAAGATGGCGACGCCTCACGGCGACCATCCCTACATTGTCACCCGACCAATTCGAAACCCGGAAATATCGAGAGCAATCGGAACTGTGAGGCGGCGGAGCGGCTCACTCTCCCCTGCTGCGGAGAAATTTATGAGTATGCTTCTGGGGACTTGGAGGAGCGATTGATGTCGTTTTACTGGGAGCGTGGGAGTCAGATTTTGATAGAGCCTATGAAAGCCTGTCAGCTGACAGGCATGGACGGCGTAAATCGGTCGCTCTTGAGAGGTTCCGGCTTTCGCTGAAAAGCGCAACTGACGGCTCTGTCTCGTGCGTGTGTCGCGTAACGAAATCATTCATGTGCGCGTTACCTGTCAGCTGACAGGGTTGTATTTAATTGCCTTGCTGCACTCGCACTAACTGGAAAGCGCCTTACGCCTTTCTGACTGGAGATGCTCACGAAGCCTGTCAATTGACAGGATTCAGTCGTTGAAACGGGGCGCGTTGTGTAGGCACCCCTAAATATCGACTGTAACTGGGATTGTCGTAGCTGAATTGTAGAAAGCCTTGACGAGCGTGCCGACGGTTACATGAGGGTAGCTCAGGCCGCCAAAGTCTAGGAGGCTCGATTGTGAACATTGGAGCTTCAGAATTCGCGTCCTTCCCTATTTGCCACGACTTCGATAGCGAAGACTGAGTCTAGCTAAACGGCCACCGCGCTTTTGGTGATGAGGGAAATATTCTCGATACCGCCAACATCCTGTGTCGAGGTAAGCAGTCGTGTGATTGACTTCAATGTCTTGCGTTCCGTCAAAATTTGGCTGTTCAGCGTATCGCGGAGTACTTGGTTGGGATCGGACACGATCAGTTGTGAGATTTCAGATGGGAGCGGGGTGCTTCTAGACACCTACAAAATCGTGAGATCATATTGCTCAAAAGAATTGGCGGTTCCCGCCGCAGGGGGCTGTTCACCGATCTTGAATGGGATTGTGTGAGGGATGGTCGCCAGGCGCGCGATACTGGCTTCGGCTTTTGGATCCGTCGTTGCGGGAATGTTAAGCCACATGCCTAGCTCAATATGCATTGCGCCGCCCGTCAGCGCATCCGTTACACGGTGGAGGTAGGTCACACCGTAGATCGCGATATCATCCTGAACACTTCCGCGATTGAAGACAGGCGCGCCGATGCTCGTAAATTCTACCGTCTCGCGCAGTTGAAGAAAGAAGCCGATGGGCTTTTTCTACCGGGGGGGCGATCAGGCTGAAGCCTGTTCCTTCCCTGAAGCCGGGCAAGTCTTTCAAGGCGCCCAACCTGTCAGCCAATAATTCCTGCGGTGCTATGGCACGTAGGGGCGTGGCTTTTAAAGTCAAATCCATTTCTTGTAATCCTATTTGGCTCCGATTGAGAAAATGGAGCGGTGAATGTTGTGGGGTCGGAAGGTCGACCTCAGGCGCAATTCGCCAAAGCGCTCTGTAGGGTAAGCAAACCCTTCTGTACCACCTGATAGGCGCTCTTCACACCCACCGGTTAATCCTAGCCCGGTATACAGAATTTACGTCTTGTGATGCGCAGCCCTTGCAAAAACGGAGGTGCCGCGTTGAACTTCGATAGGGTGTGGGCCTTTATATTGGGCCTTCACGGGGGCAGAAAGCTGGCCCAAGGTCTCCAGCTGTCTTGAACTTCACCACGATCCGGCGCTGAGATATGGATATAGTGAAGTCTGTCTTGCTTAAGCAAATCCATGATATTCCGATCAAATGCATCGGGCTATCGCTACCGAGAAAAACATGCGCGCTATCCACAGTTAGTCCTGCGAAGGGACTGTCAATGTTCGCCAGAAACTCCAGCACGTCCGAGACCATGTTCGGTGTTGGCGTCTCCCAGTGATCGACGGGCTCGATTGCGATTTTGACGCCTTTCTTGTCCGCCTAGTCGGCCAACTCGCTGATCACCGGTTTTGCGAGGACGTAACGTTCGCTCAGCCAGTACTGCAGGGCATCCGACCTGAGAGCGGTCCCGTCATCAAGGGTTGGAAATATGTCATAATGGAAGATGATCGGACCGGCCATGACGGTCTTGCCCTCCAGTATCGCCGTTATATCGACGCGTGATTTCAGGTAGGCGAGGGCGGATTCTCGCTGTTCCCTATAGGGCGAGGTCGGATCGAAACTCCGCGTCGTTCCGACATTCGTGGTATAGATCAGATTGCCAAGAGCTGCTGTTCCAAGCCTCTGCCGAAAGCGCTTGTAAAGATCAATCTCGGCCACCTGATCGGCTGTCTGTTGAGGTGCAATCGAGATATCGAAGCCTATGTAGCCCATCTCGGCGATATGGCGCATATGCTTGAACAGGCGATCACCATACGCTTCATCCTACGGCTGAACATTGGCGGTAAACATGAAGAGGCTGAGAAGGATATCCTGCTGCATGATTACCTTCCTAGAATCTCGCGAGGTAAGCGCGGCCCATCTTGGTACATTGAAGTGGGTTGGCTTTCGCCGGGTCCTGCTCGGCCTTCACGCAAATCCAGCCAGCGAAATTGGCGTCTGCCAGGGTCGATAGAATCTCAGGAAATGTCTTGATGTCACCATCACCCGGAACGGTAAAAATGCCGGCTTCGATACCCTGCTGGAAGGAGAGCCCTTCGGAATGGATGCGATCCACCACATTCCGGCGTATGTCTTTGAGGTGGATGTGTTTGATACGGCTGGCGTATTTCCGGGTGAGCGCCAAAGCATCCACGCCCGCAGCGGTTTGATGTGCGGCTTCGAGGAGCATGTGGACGAAGTGGGGCTCGGTCGTATCCATCAGGTGATGGATTGCTTCCGTTTTCATTAACCAGTTCCGAGATGCGGATGGTAGCAGAGTTTCGGGTTGCGCGCCTGCGTCTTCCGACCGGCTTCTTTCAAACCTTCCATCAGCCGCTTCCATTGGTCATCATTGGAGTCGGGGCAGTTGGGAAACAGTGCCACAGGCAGCGGGTTGACTGCGCCACCGAACTCGGAAACCACGAGATCGGCGCGGCGAGGGTCGTCGCTTCCCTGCTCCATCTGTTCCAGAAAGTCGAGCTGAGCATCGACATCGGCGAGTGTGTGCTCCATCATGGCTTCGATGGTGAAATAGGTACTGACCCATGGCACCGAGATTTGGAGCCTACGCAAATCCGGGGCAGGGCGCAGCACGTTCGGATCGGTCGGATATTTTTGGCCCCCGCCACAGCCGACAGACGCAATCGCCATTTCGTCGCGCCTGCGCATAGGGAATGCCGATATCGATATTGGTGAAGTCATCGTTCCACAAACGCGTCGGGGTAAGCCCAATCAAACCTTGTCTATGGACAACTTATGGGAGCTCTTGGTCATAGGGAAACTTCGCTTCTCAGTACGTTCAAAGGGTTATTTGTGCTCTCGGTAGCCGGCGAAGGACGAACTTATGGGTGCAGACGCCTTTGAGTCGTATGCCGGCGCCCTCGCACCGGCGGGATGCACGCCTATCGCCTCTCACAGGAGGCCCTCGATATAGGCTTCCGGGGAAACGAAGAAGCTCGTGTTATCGGGTTTTGGGCCGAAGCGGTCGGACCAGCGATGGAGAAGTTCGGACCATGTTCGGAATACCAGAGCTTCGTCAGCGTCCGGGCCACATCTCCCGGCATCTCAACGCCGAGGATTTTTGCGCGGAGAACTCTTCTACGTTCGTGCTCGTCACCGTCTAGAATGTCGTCGAAGGCTTCCAGCAGCCTGTCGGTAATATCTTCTCCGGGTGTATTCCCTAAAAGCGGTCAAGGTCGATGAGAAGCTGACAAAGGCGTCAGTGCAGCTGCCCATGCACCTCCTCCGCGTTTGGCGATCAACCGGTACCTCGACACCCGGGATTTCGAGAGTGGGGCATTTTGCGTCTCCACCTCACGGTCGCATGCGAGACCTCGGCCCTGTTGCGACCCTGAAGGTGAACGCAAGGCGGCGTTTTGCCGCCAGATCATGGCGCTGATCACTTTTTTCGGATCATCCGAACTGGGCTATGTCTAAGAACCACCGTGTCTCCGTCGATCTCGAAGGCGCACCGCTGGCGTGCCAGACAAGTTCGCATAAGCGCTCCCGATTAAATGGACGACATTGTCCCCATCGACATCGTCAGTGCCGCAATAAGCCGTCGCTCTCTCAGTCTCTGAAGCCCTGTTGCATCACCGCTTCTCATGTGCTTCCTTCCAGCGGCTATCATCTGGGCAAACATTTGCTTGGTTGCCATAAACACGAGAAGTCCGTCCCGATTCGGCCGAAGGGGTTGTGGGGGGGAATCGTTTGCTCCGCGTAGCCTCTACACCGTTCGGTTCCTTTTGTGCGAGTGGTGCGCTTCTCCGCAGGATTTCTCGTCGGGGGCACCGTTCAAATTGCCCAGAAACGCTACAGTGCATCTCGTCAGATTTTGTCTATCCGCAAGTGAACAAGATCATGATCTGATCAGCCAGCTTATGGGCGCCCATGCAGGCGCACCAATTTCAGATATTCTCTTTGAATCTCCGTTCGCGTGGAACCTGGATTGTTTTCTCTTGTTTTTGCTACGAAAGCAGGAGCTTAATTATGCCCAGATACTTCTTTCATGTCCGTTCGCATGAAGGTTTCAGCGAAGATCACGAAGGCACCGAGTTCAACACCGATGCCCTTGCGCGCATCGAGGCTATCCAATCTGCGCGGGAAATGATGGCGGAAAAGATCTTGAAGGGCGAGGTTATCGATGGTGAAGTGTTCGAAATCGTGAGAGAAGACGGCTCGCTTTTGGAGGTTCTTCCTTTTCGATCTGTCGTTCGCCTCGACTGAAGCTCAATCCTTCATTTCTTTGTAAAAGAGGAGATCATATTCCTTCTCTGCACCGCCATAGGAAGAGCCTGCATATTCCTCAAGTCCTTTGCGATCCCGAACCGTAATCACGCCCCGTTCCGACCTGATGAGGTGGTAGCCTTCCAGGACATGCAGTGACGTCGTGACACTCGGACGTCTTATCCCCAGCATGAGTGCCAGATATTCGTGCGTTAAATTGATCGTTCCGGTTTGTACCCGGTCGTGACACATCAATATCCATCGCGCAAGCCGCTTGTCGATCTTGTCAAGAGCATTGGAATGGGCGGTGTATGAGGCCTGAAGTGCAAAAACATAGATATAGCGCATCACCGTATCGCAGAGCGAGTTATCGGTTTTCATCAAAGTGCGAAATGCGTTTGCGGTGATCCGGTGACCAGAGCCTTCAGCCTGGACGATGATATCGTAAGAGCTTCTTACGCCCCCAACAGCGACTGCGGTCGGAGAGAAACCTTCGCTTCCGAACATACCCGCTTCCGTAGACACGCCTTTGTCGCTTCGAAGCGCGACTGAGCCGATGCCGGAACTCATGAAATACACATATTCCATGACCTCGTCCGTGGTTCCCATCTTGAAGTTTTTCGGCAGATCGACCGGTTCGAGTACGGAGAGAATGCGTTCGCGGGAGGCTTCAGGCAGGAAATTCAATAACCGATTCCGTGTTTGTCCGATCACGTACAAAACCCTTCCGATGGTCTATTGTATGTCAATAAAAGATAGCATTATCAGTGATATGCAGCAAGACTTCGGTTTACACTCCTTCTCCTTGAAACGTTCGATACGGTAGCTGGCCCGCGATCACGGCAGTTTTCAGTTTCAAACTCCCGAATGTTGGATAAGGATGCATTTATCGTCACCACGATTTGTAGGCAGTGACGGCTGAGAGACACTATATGCTCTTGCCTGCTTGTTCAGGAAGGGTCATGTCATGGACGACCTTAAGCAAACCAGTTCGTTATCTTCGATAACTGTTCGCGACATCGTCGAAAACCTTGCAGCGCGCTTTTCCTCATCCGAAGCCGCAAGGCATATGATCACGGAGCGTGCCATGAACGTCATTCTCCAAAACCCCGAACTCGATCTCAACGAGCCTCACCTGGAATTGCTTCCAATCGTTAGGGCTGTTGCGGCGGATTATCTGCGTAAATCCGCTGACAGCCCGAGAGAAAAGAACGCTTAATCTAGGTCAGGGGCACGTAGCGAATCACGGTGCCATTGCGCGCCCGTCAAGCCTAGGCAGATAAGGTGTTGGCTTCTTCTCCGCCGTATAGGAGAGAGGGGAGTTCGTCTGAGAAATCGCTATCGGCGCCGTGCTCGACAAGAACGCGGTATTCGTGTTCAGCCGCGCCGTATGAGCTGCCTACGAAATTTTCCAAGGCTTCGCGATTGCGAATGGTAATAACCCCTCTAGTGGAGCGAACGAAACCCTCTCCTTCCAGCACATGAAGCGACGTTGTTACGCTGGGCCGACGGACGGCAAGCATCAGGGCCAGATAGTCGTGCGTCAGCTCGATCCTGTTGCTTGGCACGCGGTCATGGCACATGAGCAGCCAACGACCCAAACGCACATCCACATTGTCCAATGCATTGGAATGGGCCGTATAGGCCGCTTGCAGGGCAAACACGTGCACGTAACGGAGAATGATCTTTTCGACAGTGCGATCTTCGGCAAGAATCTTTTGAAACGCGCTTGCTTGCATTCGATAAGCATCGCCCTCCACCTGAACCACGACATCGAAGGGGCTTCTGGAACCGCCGACAGCGAGAGAGGAGGGCGAAAAACCCTCATTCCCGAACACTCCCGCCTCGGACGATTTTCCGTTACTGGATGTCAGCAGCACTGAACCGATACCGGAATTAGGGAAATACACATAAGAAATCGGCTCTCCCATCGTTGCAAGGCGCTGATGCTTTTCGAGCCGAACAAAATCCACCTGCGCAAATGCACGCCTGCGCGACGAACCCGGCAGCATGGACAATATACGGTTTTGACTGTGAAGGTTGTGAGCCATAATTTGCTCTCCTCCCATTGGGGCAAGAGCGGATCGACTCTCAGCCGTCCGCGCCCTGTTCAGTCTGCGAACGATGTATCATCGTAACACTTATGCTGAATTATGTCTAACCGATCCGCGCATGACGACTACCCCTCCAAATTTACGATTGTCATAAATTTCGCTATATGATCATTTTTAGGGTGTGCACGCTGGATGCACAATGACAATAACCTATTTGAAGACCGGAAAATCCGCTGCATGTAAATCGGCAGGGGGTCCCTACGCCGATACGCATGATAACACATTGTTATTTCACGTGTTGATGGGGTCATCGCTGTACGCTTAATTACAGAAATTGCTTAAGCATGGTGGTCGGGGAGGTGATATGTTGGTCTCCGCGTGTATCACCTTTGCATATCGACCAATACACAGAGAACCAAATCAGAAATACTACTTAGCCATCAAGATGGCATATGCCATCTTGATGGCTTCCGCAATTTCATTTAGATTGGATTCGGACGAAGGAGCATTTTCATGGTAACACCGCAACTATCTGTTCGCAGTTCCAAAGCGCGTGACCTTGCCCACAAGCTTGCCCGCCGAGAAAATCGTACGATCGCTGATATTGTAGAGCGCGCGCTCGAAACCTATGAGGCACGTGAGGCGGGACATGAACCGGCTGCGAAATTCTACAGTCGTCTTGCATCGCAGTCGGGTACGGATATCGATTTCGACAGTATCATCGATGAAAACAGACGCGCTCACAAAGGCGTCGAGCTTTGATTTTTCTCGATACGAATGTCATCTCTGAAACTTTGAAAAAAGCTCCCGATTCTGCAGTCATAGCATGGTTGGTTCGCCACGATGCCGAGTTGGCACTGCCGACTGTCGCAGTTGCTGAGATCGCTTTTGGTATTCAAAAGATCAGGCCAGATCAACGTGCAGATCGATTGGAAGAGGGGCTTGTGAGCTGGCGTCGACGGTTCTCCGATAAGATGTTTGCCTTTACGGAAGAAGCTGCATTGGCTTATGGAGATATTATGGGGGACGCTGCGCGGCAGGGGAGAGGGATGTCGGTTCCGGACGGAATGATCGCGGCGATAGCGCGCATCAATGGTGGCCGGTTGGCGACTCGAAACCTCAAGGATTTCGAGACAACCGGGCTCGAATTGATCTCGCCTTGGCATTTCTGACACTGAGACCCTACAACAATCGGGCCGCTCGCCCGCTTCTGCGTGTAGCGCTGTTGTAATAGGTGGATGCTTGCTGGACGGAGCGGTGGCGCGACTGCTCCATCGCTTCAGGCAGGGGGATGCCTCGATTGGCCGCTTCGGTGAGATACCCTGACCGCAAACCATGCGCAGAAAACTCCCCACTGTCCAACCCCGCCATCTCCGCCCGCAGCTTGAGGATCGCATTGATGGGGTCGGTTCCGGTTGAGGGCGAAATGACACTCTAAGCAACCAACGAGCTTTAGACGAGGAGCGAAACGATACAGGCCGGCCAAAGCGAGCGAAAAGCAGGCCTTGTCTACGAAACAGCCCATTCCATCAAGGCATTCTGTGCGTGCAACAAGAAAGCCTTCGCCGTTCGGCTTTGACATATCCCGTGCGACATAGCATCCTCAGTAACCTCTTGCCCTCGCGCTACGGGTGGGCATGGCAAAAAGATCGCGTCTTTACGCGCCCGATCGAGGAGCGATGCAGACACCTGATACTCGACCAAACGGAGTTCCTCTGCGCCTGTTGGCCAGGAGTCGGTGACGATAACGTCAGCATCCAGGACATGGCGAATATCGACGCTGGTTTCAAAATTGGGGTTTAGCAGCATTCGATCGGTCACATGCCAGGGCTCCGGATAGACCTGAACAACATGAATGGGCATCGACTTGGAAGCCTCGACCCAAGATCGGAAAATGTTGGCGTCCGGGGCAATCCCAACGACCTTCAACCCTTCCAAAGTTCCTCTTACGCTCTTGATATAGGCAATATCCCCGAGCGTTTCGCAGGGGTGATTGGATTTGGTTCGAGCATTGATAACGGGAGCATCCGCGATGGATGCGAGCTCTTGCAGTGTAGCAAGCTCCTTCGTCCGGATAACAAGAAGGTCGAACCAATTGTCGAGATAGCCAGCGAGATCCGCCGTTGTTTCTCGGGCATCGAGACTGATCGGTGCTTGAACGCAAATTCCGCCCATCGCCTTTACGCCCAGATCGAAGGCCGTAGTGTTCCGCCATCCCGTATCGTCAACGATGACAGCCACCCTTTTGCCCTGCAGAGTTTGTGGCATGGCGTTGTCGTCCCAAAGCTTAGCAAGCTCGGCTGCTCGGCGCACAAGCGCGAGAATGGTTTCCAGCGGCAAAGAATGAAATTCGAGAAAGTCCTTGGTCGGTTTTGAAGGCATAGCGATTCCAACGGTGATTTCAGAATAAGCCGCGTCCAATTGCGCGGAGTCGATTTGCATTCACGTTACGAGAATTATGAAAATCTGCAACGACAGCACGCGGCACACCAAGTCATTCGGTATTCGTTCGACCACGTTTGGCGATATCAGCGACGGTATTTTTGCTAATGCCCAGATCACGAGCGATCCACCGATAGCTGCGGCCCTCTCCGACCAATGCCATCACTCTCGGTGCAAGTCGGTCAGATTTAGGTCGCTCTCCAACTTGGCGACCGAGCCTTTTGCCTCGAGCCTTGGCGGCGGCGAGACCGGACTTAACCCGTTCGCTAATCAGGTCCCGCTCAAACTCGGATATACCGGAGAGGAAGGTCGCCAGCATCCGGCCATGTGGTGAGGAGAGATCGAACGCCATTCCGTTCATGGCGATCACTGACACCTTCCAGCTCTCCAGCTCGCGCAACGTGTTAAGCAGGTCGACCGTGGAGCGGCCCCAGCGCGAAAGTTCGGTAATAAGCACCGCGTCAATCTTGCGAGCTTGCGCCAGCGCCATGACTTTGCGTCTTTCGGCACGGTCGAGCGTGCTGCCGGAACCGGTCTCCTTGAATATCGCGGCCACCTCATAGCCAGCGCGTCCGGCAAACGCAGCGAGGTCGCGCTCCTGCCGCTCGCATGACTGGTCGGCCGTCGAAACACGGCAATAGATTGCGGCGCGCTGTCCCAATTGAACCCTCGTGGATTTTGATGTCGGAAGGCCTTGATTTGTATGGGCCGATTGTTGTCCAAAACAGACTATACTTCAATAGGGACAATCAGGATGCCGAGACGACATATTGGCCCCTGAACTTTAAAGGGGCACAGATATACGCTACTGTCCGGCGCGGCCTTTCAAATCACAGGCGTTCGCTTCTTTTTCAACGGCAGACATGAGAGCGATATAGGGTGCCGGTCCTAAGCTGATGCGGGCGACGCCTAACTCGGTTAACTTCCGGACTTCCTGGGTGCTCGTTGTCATGATGTTGACCGGCAGCGTCGCCACGTCACAGACTTGACGGACCAACGCTTCATTCGTCAATCCAGGTACGAAAAAGCCATCAGCCCCGGCTGATGCATATGCCCTTTCGCGAACAAGCGCCTCCTCCATGAGATCGGCGTGTGCAGCTCGCTGATCGGCCTTCAAAAAGACGTCCGTCCGGGCATTGATGAATGCTGGAACACCCATGGAATCGGCGGCATGGCGAGCCGCGCGTATTCGAGCACCCTGGTCTTCAATACTATAGAGACCGGGTCCATCCACGATCTGGTCTTCGAAATTGAAGCCGACAATGCCGAGTTTTAATAATCTGCAGACGTTTTGCCCGACAGTTTCAGGATCAGCAGCATACCCACCCTCAAAATCGACGGTAACAGGTAGGTTGACCGATTTTGCGATCCTTGCGACGGTTGCTAGCAGATCCTCGAAGGATAGCTGTTCGCCATCTTCATAGCCTTGGGCCGCAGCTAAGGACCAGCTACTGGTCGCAACAGCTTTCAAACCAGCCCGCTCCACGGCCTTTGCACTCCCAGCATCCCAGATATTGTACAGGAATAGCGGGGCGTGAGGCGTATGTAGGCTTCGGAAAAAGTGGGCATTTTCGATTTGAGATGTCACGCAATGCGTTCCTTATTTACTGATTTGAGCTGTCGTTCGATTTCGATCAGCCGCTGTTTGCGCCAAAGGCCACCGCCATATCCAGTCAGAGACCCATCTGCTCCGATTACTCTATGGCAAGGGATCATCAGCGCGATTTGGTTGGCACCATTGGCACGTGCCACCGCCCGAATTGCTGACGGGCGACCGATCTGGCGGGCAATTTCAGAATAACTTCGGGTTTCACCAGCCGGTATCTCGCGCAATGCGTCCCATACTCGTTGGGTAAAGGGGCTGGCAGGCACCGCAAGCGGCGTTGAAAACCTGTCGGATCGAGCAGCAAAGTAATCAATGAGTTCTGCCGCGGCTTGCTCTGAAGGAGGCATGCTGCCGATACCAATACCCTCTTTGGACGCCTGCTGAAGCTTCTTGAGCTCACCAGGTAGGCCCTTTCGATCCACGAATTCCAAAAGATGAAGATGACTACGGCTACTGACAGCAATCATGTCTCCGAGGGGAGTTGGTATCCATGTCGCCCGCAGCAGCTTATCTGATCCCAATTCCGATGGAGGTTGTCCAAGCAGGCGAGCAAAGGCGTCGCGAAACGCGCTGGCAGATGCAAAGCTGGCCTCATGCTGAGCCGTCACGACTTTTCCACCGATAGCCAGCGTCTCAAACCCTTCGCGCAGTCGCCGTTGACGCGCCATTTCAAGGAATGTCAATCCAAAATGACGTCTAAAGCTTCGCCGCACGGTTGAGGGCTCATAACCAAGTTTGATCACATGGTCTTCAGACCAACGGAGATCTGGCCGCGTGTCCAGAGCATGCAGGAGGGCCGCAATCGTAGGGTCAGCAAGTGCAGCCGCCTGAAGGGGATGGCAACGCTTGCACGGGCGGAAGCCAGCTTCAACGCATTCGCCAATCGTGGGGTAAAACGTGCAGTTTTCGCGCTTAGGCTTTCGTGCGGGACATGTCAGACGGCAAAAAACACCGGTTGATGAGACACATACGAAGACCTGCCCGTCGAAACATTCATTTCGGGCGAGTAGAGCTGCATACAGAGTATAAGGGTCTGGAAGGTCAAATAGCATGCGGAATTCCTAACCTCGCTGGAGGCGGCGTGCCGCCGGTTTTCAGGCGTCTATTCTTTTTTCCGAGTGATTGACTCACTTTCCGCGCTTCCGCCGGTCCAACAGCCTCAATCCATCAGCGCGCACATCCCCCGCAGGACTGACAAAACGATAGAGGGTCTGGCGAGTGATACCGAGTTCAGCACAAAGGTCGGCCACCTTGGTTTCCGGCTTTCCCATTGCTGCTTGAGCGAGGCGCAGTTTCGCCGGCGTCATCTTGAACGGCGCTCCGCCATTCCGGCCACGGGCGCGAGCGGCTGCCAGACCGGCTTTGGTGCGCTCAACGATCAGCGCCCGCTCGAACTCGGCGAGAGCGGCGAATATGCCGAACACCAGCCGACCGTTGGCCGTCGAGGTGTCGATCGTCGCACCTTCGCCAGCCAGAACCTTGAGGCCGATTCTCCGCTCCGTCAGATCATCTACCAGATTGACGAGGTGACGCAGGTCCCGTCCAAGGCGGTCAAGCTTCCACACAACAAGTGTGTCGCCACGACGCAGTGCCTTCAGGCATGCCGTCAGACCGGGACGGTCGTCTTTTTTGCCCGAGACGGAGTCCTCGTAGATGTTATTGGCCTCAACGCCCGCATGAGCCAGTGCGTCACGCTGAAGGTCGTGCACCTGGCTACCGTCAGCTTTCGACACCCGTACATATCCGATCAGCGCTGTCATTTATACGTCCGTTTGCGTGACAATTTCGATTTGGCAGTGCAAAAGCTTGTAGATTGTCACATAACCCGTCTTGCAAAGTAAGCTCCGTGAACGGTTATCTTCAGTCTTTTTGTGACATATGGAGCGCCTGTGCCTCGTCGCATGATTTTGACGGATGCCGAACGGCAGAATTTCCTTGCTCTGCCCACCGATGACGACACCCTGATCCGCCATTGGAGTCTCAACGATGAAGACCATCGTCTTCTCGAAACGCGTCGGCGCGATGATACTCGTCTTGGCCTGGCGCTTCAGCTGTGTGCGCTCCGTTATCCCGGCCGTCTCATCCAGCGCGGGGAGGTCATCCCGGAAAGCTCACTCGCCTTTCTGGCCGATCAGCTCCAGATCGAGCCGGAAGTGCTTGCTACCTTTGCACAGAGAGCACCGACCCGCTACGAGCAACTGGCTGTCCTTCGCCAACATTACGGGTTCAGCGAACTGAGCCACCCGTTGCGCGCCGATCTGCTTGCCTTCGCGCGGGGTGTTGCGATCGCCTCGACCGAGGACAAATTCGTCGTCGCCGCTCTTGCCGATGAGATGCGCCGCCGGCGTATCGTCATTCCCGGCATCACCGTGATCGAACGGATGGCCGGGCAGGCTTGCACCGAGGCCGAGGAAGCGCTGTTCGCCGATGTTGCCGCGAGACTGTCAACAGAAGTCATCGTCAGGATGAAGGCTTTGCTGGGTATCGGTCCTCGAGTCCGACAAAGTGGAATTTCCTGGTTACGCGAACCGCCCGGGAAAGCCGGAGAAGCAGCCATGCGGGGTTTGATCGATCGGCTTGAGGCCGTGCGCCATGTCGGCCTCACCAGCAATGTGCTCCAGGCCGTCCCAGCCCATCGTGTGAGCCGCATGGCCCAGGAAGGTCGCCGCCTGACCGCCCAGAATTTCGAGCAAATGCGACTTGGACGCCGATATGCCACCCTCGCAGCCTTCCTTCTGGAGATGGAAATCGCCCTCACGGATGCCGCGATCGCCATGTTCGAGGTCCTGATAGGCAAGGCATTCCGGCAGGCCGAGGCTCTCCGCGACAAGCAACTGATTGAGAACGCCACATCGGCAACATCGGTGCTGGATTTCTTCGTGGGCTTCGGTGAGGCGATCGCGGCCAAACGGGAAACCGGGCTTTCTCTCGATGAGGCCGTCAATGCGGTCGCCAGTTGGGAACAATTGATGCAAGCGACTGCGGCAGCAAAAGCCGCATCGCGTACCCGCAAGGATGACGATCTGATCGCCTACCTTCCAGCTCAATACGTACGCATCCGGCGTCTCGCCGCCCCGTTCATAGCCGCATTCACCTTCGAGGTTAATCGGCAAAGCCGCGATTTCATCAGCGTGGTGATGCAAATGAAGGATGCCGGAAAAAGCCGTCGTCGTTCTTCGGAGCCAGCCTGGGTGCGAGGCGCGCTCGCTCTGGTCGACAAGCGCTGGCGCAAGGAAATCCGAGCATCAGACGGCTCTGTCGATCACAGAATGCTTGAACTGTTCATGATCGTAGAACTGAAGAACCGGATCGCGGCCAACGAAATCTGGATCAAAGGCTCTCGCACATACCGTGCCCTCGATGAGGGTATGATCTCTCACCAGACCTACGCCATCATCAAGGCCGAGGCTCGCATTCCCGTTGCCATCCCGGTCGATGTCGAGATTTACCTCACTCAGAAAGCCGAAGCGCTCGACAAGAAACTTGGCGAAGCAGCAAACCGGCTGGAAACCGGTCGCGGCGAGACGCGCATCGGTGCGAAGGGCTTGCGGGTGCCGGCGGTCAAAACCGTCGAGACCGAAGCCGCACTCGCTTTTGCAAGGCGAGTGGCGAGTAGCATGCCGCCGATCCGCCTGACGGACCTTGTCGCCGATGTGGATCGAATGACCGGTTTCAGCTCCCTCTTCGAGCACCTTCAGACAGGGCGGACGCCGGGCGACATGCGTGTTTTCTACGCAGCGCTCATCGCTGAAGCCACCAATCTCGGCTTCTCGAAGATGGCGCTGGCTTGCCCCGGCATAACACGCCGCCAGCTACAACAGATGGCGATCTGGCATTTTAGAGAGGAAACCTTCACGTTGGCGCTCGCCCGGTTGGTCAAGGCCCAGCACACCGCGCCATTTGCCAGCGTCTTTGGTGCGCACACGATATCATCTTCAGACGGGCAACATATCCATCTCGGCGATGGCGGCGAAATCGCTGGCGGCGTCAACGGTCGCTATGGCACCAATCCGATTATCAAACTCTACACGGCGATCTCCGGACGGTATGCGCCCTTCCATACCAAAATCATCGCCGCCACGGCGAGCGAGGCCGTCCATGTTCTTGACGCGCTTCTCGAAACAGATGCCGGCCTCGACATCGTTCGCCATCATGTCGATGGCGGTGGCGTCAGCGATCTCGTTTTCGCCTTTTGTCATGCGCTCGGCTTTGCCTTCGTCCCGCGCATTCCCGATCTCGACGGCCGATGCCTCTATGGCTTCGGTCCCGGCAAGCAGTACGGCATTCTCCAGAATGTCATGGGTGATCGCATCGACGCCGATCTGATCCGGACCCATTGGGACGACATTCTGCGCCTGATGACCTCGCTGCGCACGCGCACCGTTAGCGCCTCGCTTATGTTTAAGAGGTTGTCGGCAACCACTAGGCAGAGCGGTCTTGCCCAAGCCCTGCGGCAAATGGGCCGCATAGAGCGAACCCTGTTCACGCTGGACTGGATCAATGACGAGGATCTGAGAAAGACGACAACGGCAGAACTGAACAAGGGCGAGAGCCGAAACAGCCTCGTACGTGCCGTCAATCTACACCGTCTCGGCCGCTTTCGCGACCGCAGCCAGGAAAACCTTTCGATCCGGGCATCCGCCCTCAATCTGGTCGTCACCGCTATCATCCACTGGAACACGATCTATACCGGCCGTGTCGTCGAGGCCTTGCACGAGGCCGGGCAGCATGTGCCCGATCACCTGCTGTCGAGTCTGTCGCCGCTCTCTTGGGAGCACGTGAATCTTACCGGGGATTACATCTGGGAGGATAAGCCAGCGCTCGATGATTCCGGCTTCGGACCCCTGCCGTTCTTGGTCTGATCCGCCTACCGTATATCTGTGCCCCTTTAATATTCAGGGGCCTTGATGGCTCCCTGCGCTTGACCTTCCGGCGGTGGTATCCCGGCATGTCGAACGACAATCAAGAGCACAGAGAACGCTGTGCGCCGCAAGACAGCCCACAAATTCTCATTCTCCCATACAGCGAGTTTACCGCAGCAAACTTTTGGGGCTTTTCGCAGGCGTATCGCGAACATCGTATAATCAGCTAGGCGTATCAAAGCCTATATCCGTGATGACACCTTTTTATTTCTCACGCTGATGGGTCGTTTCCGTACGCTTAATCATAGAATCCGCTCAAAATCACAGGGGCTCTGCAGATGCGCAAAGCGCGCGTTGACCGCGTCAGCGCGTTGACAAGACCAGCGCTGATCGCAAGCCACTCATAGCACTACCCGCTGTTACCAGGGAGAGATACTCTTGGTCAGCGCCCGGTTCTACTTGATCTTCACCGAATACGATGGAAAACGATCTTGCTGAACGCGCCAAAATAATTGCAACGCATCCATAAGCGGCACCGACATCACCGAACTGTAATGCCGGATAAACGGGTAACAAACCACTCTTTAAGCAGTAGTGGCTTAAGCGGTGAATTGCGAACGCCAATTCTGTAGCGCGATAGCGGCTGTTGTTCCAATCAGCAACCCATGCACTGATCGTTCTTTCTTCATTCCTCCGAAGAGCGACCTCCGTGGCCGTAAATGTGGCTTCGCTGAGGGCGTTGAAGATGCTGTCAGCCTCTTGGCATTCCTTAACCGGCTCCACCATTTGGCCCGCCCCCAGAATTCTCAAAGAAGGGGTGTTTCCGATTTGCCTAGTGAATAAGAGCATGCCGGCTGCTTCACCCGGAATCAAGCCAAATTGATTTTTCTGGGTGAAAAGAAGTTTCTGATCGTTGAGCCGGTTGAGGCGCTGCAAATCATTATAGCTGTCTACCGCTGCAACTAGTAAAATATCGGCGCCCTCAGGCGGTTGATCAATGTGATCCGCAACGGCAGATCCCACACCCGCGTGGCCAGCAGCCCGCATGACCGTTTCCGTGATAATAAGACCGAGACTAGTTAGAATGCTGTTGCGCATTTCGTCAATCAGGTCGCGACCCACAACTGAAAGTGACGTCTTGGTTAGCCCACTTGCATCGTCTATCTCCGGCAAGACCAAGATCAATTTTGCTTTTCGTCCTTGCAAATCTGATAAGTTTACGTTCCGCGCGGTCAGGCGTGCAATCAGGTCGGCAGTCGCCTCTTGGAGCAATTCACGCAGACGATTTGGGAACTCGCCGATCCGGCCCTTTTCTCTGAAGGCACAGAGCTGCGGTTGAAAATCGCTACCGATAAATGTTTCATACCGAAAGAGAGCTAATTTCTCCTCCTCCAAAGCAGCCTGTGTCGCATCGATACCCGCAGCTAAAGCCGACGAAAGACCGCACTCAATTACCGTCAGCATTGGCATCAACTGTCGTTTTCATCGCGAACAACCAGCCGGTGGATATCACCTCCGGACACGACGTTCAGAAAATCCATCGCGCCGTATCTCTGTTCACGGTAATTGCCGAACAGCAATTGCGTAACTTCGCCACGTGTGCGTTTGAATATCTCGGCTTCCTGGTCTCGAAGTGGTCGGTCTAGTTTCTGAATGGAGGTGAAAACGCCGCTGGCAGCCAACCGAAGAAAATAGTCCTCTATCTCCGTGAGGTTTTTGGGTGGGAATGCATCATCGGCTGGCGATGTGATGATCAACCTCTCCAATCCCGCACCGTTACCTTCTCCGAAATCCTCATTCACTGCTCCTTGCAGCGGTGCGTAAGCTGGAGAGATTACCCCCTCTTCGACATAGCTCAATACGTCTTGGGTTACTGTGACGCGCTGATCAACGGGATTAACCTGAGATATGACAATAGCGGCTATATTTTCCCGGAAAGTTGTGGGCTTTGACAAAGCATCTATATCGTCGCCAAGCAGCGCTTTCAGCGACTCGTACGTTTCGCGACTAGAGTGGTGAAGATTGATGATCAACCGCACGGCCGCGACTAGCGCGTTTAAATGCACACCATCGCCTGACAGATCGACGGTCATATGACTATCGGGGTGCCACGCCAGCGTCACCTTCGCTGCTTCGCGGGTTAGGAAATAGTCCCAACAGAAAAAACCCAGTTGGATGGCTTTCTGCAACTCTGCAAAAGCCTCTTCTATGGTCTCCTGCCGCTCATCGTCAGGGAACATCCCCGCACAATAATGCACATCAATCCGGAATGATCGGAGATAAATCGGCAGCGAGCCCGATTGTATTTTTATGACTTCTTTAATGACGCTGGACATAGATACTCTCAGTCTGGTGAAGCAAAATCAATCAAAACGGGTCAGATACGCTTCGACCTTATCCTTGTGTTCCGGGGTACCCGTGCCACCGAAGCCGAAAGCTTCCAAAGCGCCATGGGGCATACGAACAGGCGCAAGATAACGAGCGACGGCTTTGTAGGCGCCGATATCCTCACCCTTGTTAACGTCGCCCCAGATCGGGCGCTCACCAGCAGTTATGCAAAGAACGCTATCGGTTTTTTTTGTTTCTACGTTCGGTGTTTCGTTTATTTCCGTTTGATAGGGGAGACGATCCCAGAACTCGGCGCCCACAAACGTACGCCAGCCAACGTCGCCAACGCCGGCCTGCTCGCCTGGCTTCCAACGATAGGCCGAACCTTCCTTACGAATGCCTTCCATGAGCATATCTGGCGTGACGTCGATAGCGGCCCTATATCTGGCTGTCGTGCCGCCCATCACGAATTGCAAGCTGCTTTTGTAAGGAGGCAAGAAAAAGCCCATTCCCATGACGCCGGTGATCACCGGCGCATTTATAAGTTGTTCTGTCACGAAATCTGCAAAATCCATCAGCGAACTGTTATGTTCCGGGATAGCTATCTCAAGAAAGTTGAAATAGCTGCGCTGTTCAATGCCAAAAAATGGAAGTGCTGGTTCTTTGAAACTATCGAGAGCGTAGCCATAGCGTCTGATGCCTTGGCCATATTCTGTGCTTTCATTTTGGAAAAACGAACGCCCGTCTTCGATGATCTTTGGGTTCGTCCAGCGAATCTTGCCGGTGTATCCCGGAAAATTGTAGGACGTCACATTGGCGCTTTCACCAAAAAGCGTCTCGAACTTTGCATAGATCGAAGTCAGAATTTGTCGATTGCGCTCGCCGTGTATGTCACCATCGATAATGGCGATGATGCGAAAAGCTGGTACGGCAATCGGGTCTCCGTCATAAAGGATGAAATCAGGCATTAAGGACTCCAAATACGTTTACTAGCTGGAAGGCACAACCAAGCCGCCCTTTTTGTCGCATCGGCAGGTATCATTGTCGATTTTTTTTGGTGACTTGCCCGAAGCACGGCGATAGGCTTTCTCTTGCTCCTGCTTGTTTTGCCAGTCATCCTGATAACCTGTATCAGGATCGTCAAACTTGTAGTCGTAGACATCGATCAGATCGCCGTCCTTGCCTTGGATACCTACGTCAGGCACTACTTTGATGGCCTTGTCCATGACCGTTTGCGACTGTTGGATCATGTCATAGATTTCATAGCCGGTGTAGGCGAGGTCTGCGGCATCTACTATCGTAGACAGGACGTTGAGGCCGGGCACAAGCTTCATCCAGGCCTTGCCGGCCATCTTGATACCCTTCTCGACGATTTTCTTTTTCACTAGCTTGTCGATCTGGCGCTTGATTGCAGCCTTCATGGCAGACTGGTCGTAGATTTTTCTCGCTCCGTCGAAAATTTTGTCCGCGGAACCAAAGAACGTTTTTTCGGCATGGCCCACAGCGCCGGGAAATTTTCTTGCAATGGCTTTCGACAGTCGGCTGTCCGACTTCTGTAGCGCGGCGGCTGTTCGCTCTTTGGCTAAGGTGGAGGGACGCTTGCAATTGCCGCCTTTTTTCTTGCACTCGTGCCATTCGTCGCGAACCTGGCAAAAAATCTTGCAAAGTTCCTTCACCAGCTCTTCCAGCTGGGCAGGTGGCTCATAATGTCCACCGGCGCCCGAAATGCAGTTCTTATTGTTCATAAACAGCTTGTCGGATAGGCGGCAGATATTCTTGCCTTCCGCATAGACATTCGGCGAATAGGTTATCCAGGTGGACTCATGCATATTTGTGCCGGATATTATCCCCTTTGCGGTGCCTGGCTCGTCACCATACCCTGGAGTATGTGCCGACCCTTTGATCGCCACCGAATGTCCGCCGTCGGCAAAAACCGTGCGCGTCCCCCGGATCAGGTCTCTCGAGAAAGAGATAATCGAATAGGGCACGGGAACCGGACCGGATGGCGTCAGGCAGACGTCCGGTGTTGAGTTCTTCTCATACCCCCCCGTTCCCTTGTGCGACATTGTGAGCCCATTGGTGGAGACAGTATTAGGCATCATTAAACCTCCATGCCAAGGCCGTCGAAGCAATCTGTATCTTCGGGCCGCACGCTGAATCCAGAATGGCCGCGCAACACTAGCTCGCTCCGCTCGACGAGAACGTCATTGGTAGCACTCAGCAGCGGCATCGCGCCGCAATAGGCTAAGGTCAATAAACCTTCATCCGGGAAAAGATGAATCGTCTGCAGCGTCATGGACGTCTCCTGCCAGCGGCTCTTGAAACGCGTCGTCAACTCGAACTGCAATGTCGGTAGTTCGGTCGTAAACCGCCTCAGAGATGCATCGCCGCCGTCCGGCAACATATTTGTGAGCGTGATCGTTTGACCGTCGAGCGGCGCTTTGCGGAGCTGTTGGTCTGCAGGCGCGCTCTGCCAGTACTCGTCTTGAAGGTCGTCGGGGAGAAGCGGGGATTTTCTGCGCATCCAGTTTTCGTCATAGGTGCCCGAATACCGCGCCCGTTGTGGCCAGGATTTCGAAATTGGGGAAAAGGCTGCGGGTTCCGCGCGGTCGTTCCATCTGGTGATGGGTTTTGCTCCGAGCGCATAAAGACGCGGCAACGCCTTTCCTTTTGCGGCAGCTTCGGATGCCCAGTAACCCATACCCAATGGATTCTCCGCAAATTCTTGCAAATGCCCTGAATCGCTGTCTACATCTGTTCCACCGTAAGCATTGCTAAAGCCGAGATAGACCGGACCGTCATCACCGTCCTGCGATGGCACAATCGACTGGTCGGAGATGACCATGGCGGGCCGAACGGAGAGTGACTTAGACCAGTGTCCTATAGAGGCTGAAACCTCGAACGCCTCGTCTCTCGCTGTGGAAGCCGGGCGGTAGGCGTGGCCGGTCAACAGGATATCCGGCCGCACCTTGGGAAAACCAATATCGATATCAGCCACTAGATCACTGGTGACTGCTTTGGCGCGGTAGACCGGAGCGCGAAAAAGATCAATCTGCTTGCGCTCAAAGAGGCAGGATCGCTGGTAGCGCATGCGAAAAGTCGCTTTTGCCCAGACGAGCCAGAAGCTGCGGCCTTCCTTGTCGCGGTCGAAGCCCGAAAACGCGGCAAATGGCGTGCGGTTAGCAAGCGTCCACATGGAGCCCATCCTCCTGGTTTCAATTGAGTTCGACCGCTGCACCTTTCAGTGCCATGCGTCCCAGCGCCTCAATGGACACATCGTCACCGAGGATACGAATGCGACCATCTGGATAGAGCCGCAGTTCCGAGCGACCGCATTTCAGGGAAAGGGGCTTTTCCGATGTTGTCTGAGCTGTATGCGTTGCGCCCTGCGAGAGTGCCCGCGCGATGGCGTCGAACGGCACGTGACCGATTAACAGGACCGGGCCAGCGGCTAGTTCCATGCCGATCGCAAGGCATCCAACGGCATCCTCAGCGAACGGGTTGCCGGTCATCACGCGTGCAGGATCAATGCCGGCGACCGTCGGCACGCCTGAGGCCGAAATGTCCAGGATCAGATGAAGACCGAATCGGTCTGCACCGGATTTGGCCTTGATCGGTTGGGGTGAAGACAAAAGACGAGCAGAGATATCGTGCTTCATGATGATGTCGCTCCACTGTTTCAGCGAGGAAAGCTAGCGTTTCGCCCTGAGTATGCGTTTCCAGATTGTGCCGCCGAGAAGACGGTTGGACACGGCGAAATAGGCGATGACAGGTGCAAAAAGCAGCAATGCTGGCCCGCCTTCGAGTTTGAAGCCTGCCTCGGTTTTCCCCCCAAAAAGCGTGGCGATGATGTATCCAAAAATCATGGAAGAGGTCAGAAAATCGAGAATGAAGGCGAGGACGATCCTCCAGGTCGAGACTTGTCTGTTTTCCGTAGTACTCATGATTTTCTCCGAATGTTCACTTAGCAGACCACCACGAGCCAAAGGTCTCATCAACGACCCACCGCGCGCAGTTCGAACTCTCGCGCAATCTTCTTGTCTGTTCGTGCCAGTGAAATCTTGGCCACCGAATACGCTGAGACGCCCGTTACCCATCCCTTGAAAATGATTTGCTGGGTTTCCTTGTCGAAGGATCCAATATTTCTGCGCGCATCGTAGGTGTTCAGCCCAAGGACTGAGATCGATGATGGCATCGCATTTTTTTGGACATAAATTTCGGTCACGAAATGCCCGCCGCTTGCCGTATCCCAGCCGCGTGCATAGGCATGCGCAATCGCCTCGCCCGATTGGCCTTTGATGGTTTCCATGTCCGCGTCCCCAACAAAGGAAGCCTGCTGACTGTCATCGATCTGCTTGGTAAAGGTGGAGATCATGTCCACGGCAACATCTTTACCTTTTGCTAGATCCACTGGGCGGATATGGACCACGAGATTCGGATATTCTTCTTCAGCTAAAGACAGATTGTAGTCGGACGTTCCCTCCGGCTTGTTGCTGCTATCGACCATCTTCAGGTCCCAGTCACGGGGATAAAGGAAAACTTCGCCAGCCTTTGCAGTCTCTTGCTTGAGGCTTTTGAAGGCCTCGCTGTCATTTTCCATTTGAATTCCGCCGAAGAAGCGTGACAAAGCATCCTCATAATGCGGATAATCATCATAGTCGAAATTTGCCTGGATGATCAGAACGTCGCGTCCGTGACTGATCGCGGCGAGGCGAGTCATACGACCATAGCCAGTTCCCTCCTTAAACTCGCTAGCCGCCAGGAAACCGAAGACGCTGTTTGTCTTGTCCGTGTCCTGTAGGATCCGATTGTATCCGTTGAGGGCAAGGAAGCCATATCCTGCGGTCTTTGCATCGGCAAAAGAGGCAAACTGGATGCGCTGCACCTCAATCATCAGCTTGTCGCGGTTTTCCGGGTCATAAATACGCGCGATCACACCTTCTTTGGGTGGCGAAGGCTCAGTCCAAATATCCATGTTGTCATTTAGGATGGTGGAGAAACTGAACCCGGTCTCGCCGAGATCGATTTTCTGTCGCGAAAACTTGCCTGAAATTTCGGTGTTTGTTGCAAGAATTCTCTCAGTCGAATAGGTCTGGGCCATCGCCACCTCGGAGATGAATAGGTTAAAAATCACGGACATCCCAGTTGTCAGCAACGCGTTTCGACATATCTTACTGATGTCCCGTGGGGTAATTTTTTTTGTCAGCATTATTAAGCCTATTTTGTCGGAGATTGTACGCCGAGGCCGAGCTTCACTCCGGCACCCGGTCCAAGCGCTGCCTTTGCCTTTGTCCTAAAACCCGTTTTGCCGTCATCGAGCGTGCCTAGTTCGGCCTCTGCGGTCGCTGAGGCGCCAATTCCCGCTTCGCCTCCGAGCTCAATAAAGATGCCCCAGTCCCAGCTTTTATCGATCTCTCCAAGCCGGGCATCCCAATCTGCCCATTCGGCAAGGCCGTTGAAGGAATGCACGACGAAATTGCCAGCACGATAGGGTGTTACGGACACTCCCACTCCGCCCTTGACCTGCGCAAGGGTCAGATCCACGCCGACCTTGCCCTGAGCCGTGACGGTTGGTGATCCATTATATGCGCCAAATTTGACGCCTGCTTCGGCAACAGCTTCCGCCTTCAAAACATCGGCACCCCCGTTGGCATTTACCAACCCGTCTTTGTTAAGTGTGCCACTCATTTCCAGAACGCTGGCAGACGCAGATGCTCCTGCTTTCGCAGTGATATTTGCATTTCCACCTGCCCAGTCGTCTGAAATTGCTACGCCGGCTGACGTCTTGGTAGTCCTATTGAGGAAACCGGTTTTCCCCTGTGCAAAGCCATCCTTGTCTTCAGAAGAAAAATATGACTTATCGTAATACTTCTGCTCGACAGTCGCACCCATCTCGTACTTTCCCTTGATGGGTTTTCCGGTCTCCTTGTAGGTCGATGTGTGCCCTTGCTTGCTCTCCTTGGACCCATCGGCCCATCTCGTATTCGACCTTTCGTAAGCCTCTTCCGATTCTACCTTGGATTTAGCGGACGCAGTTACTTCCGGGTCGTTGAGCTTTTCTTTTTCCTTTTTATCGTCTTCCTTTATGAGTTCGTTGGCAGGGCGATGCTCCGCTTCCTTGGCGACTTTCTGGGGATCGCCTTGGGTCTCGACATGGGATGCATCCGTTGCAAAACCATCGGTGGACAAAAGCGTGTTTTGATGCGGCCACGGAGTTTGTCCGCCCAGAAGCGGACTTACGGCTCCGTATGCGTTTGGAGAGAACTGCCAAGGGGTAATTGAGGAGGCAGGCTCGTAACCGGATCGGAAGGGCGGCCGGACATTTTGCGAGGAAGGGGCGGGGCAGAATCCTTCCAGATCCTTGCGAACTACTTGCCGAAGAGCATCCTCCTGCCTTGAGGTGCGCAAGAGCAGAGGGGGTAGAATAGGCGCAAAGTTCGGATTGCCGCGCCACGCCTCGAGATTTTTTGCCTGCAGTTGGGGCTTGTCGCTCATGACGATCAGTTCTCGTCTATGCGTTCGGCCTTGAAGCGAATACGCTTGGCTTTGATCATCACGTCACCTTCCTTCGACATCGTGATCAGCACGTTTTCGCCGACGCGGATATTGAACTGTTCGCCGACATTGATGTTGTGAACGCGCCCGATGTCTGCATCATAGCGTCCACGTACAATCAAGCTCATTTTCTTTCCAACGGTGGTCTGAAGAAGATTGCCGACAATCGTCGATTTAGCGACTCCCACGATCTCAGAGCTGCCGCCGTGAACGATTTCTGATTTGTTCTTTTCAATGAACATCTGGTAGTTGCCCTTGGCGAAGTTGAACGGATCGGGTATCCGCATCTTCTGCATGAAGTCGGAAAAATTGCCGAACATGTTCATTGTGCGTGACAGCAGATATTCAGTCAGCTTGTTCTGCCCGACGGCGATGGAAACATTGCCGGAAACTACCTGTTCATAATCCCCACCGACGAAACCGGTCTTGTCGTTTGCGACATGTTGATGACGATCATGCTCAACGCGCTCTCTCGTATCATTGAGAACGTGTATATCATGGTCTTTCTGTGCATGAAGAAACAGCTGTTCTTTGCCCGCCTCGTCCTCGAAGGATAGTTCGTTGAAGCCTGTGCCCTTATGGGTGTTCGAACGCACGACCATACGGGTTTTATTCGCCGGCAACTCATACGGTACCGTCTGCCGCGCATTCGGCACCACCCCCATGACCAACGGCCGATCTGGATCACCGTCCACAAAGGCAACCATCACTTCCATTCCGATGCGTGGAATAATCTGTCCGCCCCAGGTGGAGCCTGCCCAGCTTTGCGCAACCCGCACCCAACACGTATCCGTCCCGTCCTTTTTCGCCTTGCGGTCCCATGGGAACCACAGCTTGATACGGCCATATTGATCCGGATGGATTTCCTCGCCCTCGGGACCGGCGACGATGGCAACCTGCGTGCCTTCGATGCGGGGACGCTTGGTGGTGCGGTGCGGTGTCAGCGGTACGCGTGAGGGGATGGCCTCGAACTGGTTGCGGTATTCCGGTTCGTTGCTGTTGGTCTCATAGGAGCGGTCAACAATGGTATGGCTTGCCCTGATGATCACATGCTGTTCATACTCATGCTCGGGATGCGCCACCTCGTATGGGGTGAAGCGGCGACCGGCTTCGAGGATGCGGGATGTCGATGCGCCGAAGACGCGGTCGTGGTCTGCTTCGGTGGCTTGGGTTCTGAGCTTTTGCGCCCGCTCTGCTTCGGCTACCGTCTTGATGCGGGAAGGATATTCGTAAAGCTCGCGCTTGGTCGCATCCGGCATCTGCACCAGTGATGGCGTCATTGAGCCCGGCACCATGGAGGGGGTTTCGAAATTCCAATCGGCTCCAGCACGCTGGCCCGGCACGTAGGAAAAACGTCGTGCCCAGTCATTAATGTGGTTGCGATCCGAGGAACCTTGTGCCAGTCTCACCTTGCCTTCGCCTTGAGCGGAGGGTGATGGGCCCAGCCAGCCATTGGCGCTATCGGCCACATGCAGCTTGTGAGAACCGTCCTCATGGCTGAACCAGTAGAACAGACCGTCCTCTTCAAACCGGCGTAAGAGATAATCGAGGTCCGGCTCGTTAAACTGAACGCTGTAGTGTTGAGCAGGCGGAGGGGTGATGATGCCGGACGTATCGGGTGCCGGAATGCCGTGTTCGGAAAACAGCGTCTCGGCGATCTCTACCGTCGTCTTGTCCATCCAGATGCGGCAATCGGAGCGACGCGATAGCAGCCACATCTGCGGGCGGATGGTCATGGCGTAGGAGCGCAGGCCGCGGGTGATCGGTGGGCCTTCATGCAGTTCGGTCACCAGACCGTTGAACGGGCGGCGCACGCCACTTCCTTCTTCGCCATCGCCCTGACTGACTTCCACCGAAACATCAACCAGACGACCGATCAGTTCTTCTGGCTTGACCGCTTCCTTCTTGGCGCGGACGCTCAGGCGGATTTCGAAGAGTTGGGAGACGCCCTCATTGACCACCATGCGTTCCGGCAGAAGCTGGTCTTCGCCGAGTGGCGACTTGACCTTGAGAACGCGGCTCGCCTGGATGAAGTCAGACGATGAGGGCTGGTCGGTCATGAAGAACCTCTGATGTCGATCGGATAAAGTATCAATCAGCTGTCAAAATCTCGACAGAATGCAATCAATCATTGTGGCAAAAGCATGGACTCGTTGGCATTTGTACAACCCACTGCGGAGAAAATCGTTCCGCCACCCCAAACTCGCCGCAATCTGCCGACTAATTCACGATAAAGGCAGGTCAGATAAGGTAAGAGCCATGGCGTTAATGGATGGGGACATTGCTGTGGAAAAGACCTACGTGAAGGCTCACAGCCCCAACACCAAGCATGACGCCGAGGGCTATGGTCTCACTCGCGAAGAGGCCAATGAGCGCCGAGGTGCTGGATGGTGGGTTAGTCTGAGACGGCGCGGTCACAAGATCGTCCGGTTGTTCAAGGACAGCGTCTACGGATCAAATGAATCTGCCTACGCTCAAGCTTACGCCTACCGCGATGCGATCATTGAAGCCATCCCGCCTGCGACAAATCATGAGCAGGCCGTCCTTCTTCGTAAGAACAACAAGAGCGGCATTTCCGGGGTGCGTCGGGTCGAGTCTCGCGAGGGCGATGTCTGGCAGGCAACCCTGATGACCAATGAAGGCCAGAAGCGCGAAAACTTCTCAGTCTTCAAGTTGGGTGAGGCGGCAGCCAAATCCATGGCAATTGCCCAACGGCGCAGATGGCTTGCCACTCTTCCCGTGATGCATTTGGCCTATGCTCATCATGCAGCGGAGGTTGCGCAGGAACGGTTCGCGGACGATTTGATACCGGTGCGCGATGTTATGCCGGAGACCCATCTTACGGATGACGAGATCAAAGCGCGCATCCGGGCGATCAATGAAAAATTCGATAGAGCCCGCCCGAAGCGGCTGAGGGTCAGGGTCAAAAGCTACGAAGCCGGCAGATTATCGGTATTCGTATCCGATGCAGGCAAGCCAGCAAAACGCAGGCTCGTCCAGATCAACACGCGAAAAATGGGGCGGTGTGAGATTTTGAGTGAGGTCAGATCGAAGATAGAGGTTTCGATTGCCGAGTTCTATGATGCCGAAACGGCGCGCTGGTTCATGATGGCACACGGTCCGCGTCTGCTGTCTGAAGACCAGTTCAATATTCGTGACGGCTTCAATGTTCTGGTGATCGCTGAGACGGGCAAAGCGTAATCTCCACAACTCTCTGAACGCTTTCATTATTCCATGGCCGCGATCCGAACGGCGAAGAGGGGGGCAAGCCCGTAAGGGGCAGGGGGGACCACCCACACCAAAGGCGCGCGGTAAATGCGGATCCGCGAAGCAAATCCGCATCCGCGTCCTGCAACAAATGAGGTGGCAGGCGAAGCCAGCGCCAGGTCATGAGTGAAGGATGGGGGATGCCCTGTTGGGCTTGTTGGGGAGAGGGGGCCGCTCGCTCTCTCCCCTCTTGGATTAAATTATTCGCCACTGGCCGAGAGCCAATGCAAATAGTCAAAAGCATCGCCGCTGATACCTGCGCGTTGGCAGACCATATGACACTTCAAAAAAAATCACCTGAGGTGGCGATTTATATAATTTTTTCGAGTTGGCCATAATCGTATCCTCGAGCTGACCAACCAGAATAAGCATAAAATTAAAAATGTGAATCGGCAGGGGGTCCCGATGCAGATACGCACGATAACGACTTGTTATTTCTCATGTTGGCAGGGTCATTTCAGTGCGCCTAATCACATTCATGTTCGAGAACGCTTCAACGTACTCGTGTTGGTCGAGGCAGTAGAGGCAGTAGAGGAGCTACCATCTAACTGATAGCACTGCTTGAGAGATCGATCCGTTGAGTTTCAGTTCTACGTCAAAGCATTCTAGCCGCTCGACCGCTGCGCCGCTTGGCATTGTTGTCATAGCTCGATGTCTGCTGAACAGAGCAATGGCGTGCTTGTCTCCGTTCTTCTCAATCTAGCGTCTTCGAATGCTTATCAAGCGACCGGATGATATCGCGGACTTGTTCGAGCAGAGGATTCAAATCTGAAGTTTGGCCATTGTTGACGTAAGACGAAATGCCAATTCGGTAGCCTTCAATCAGCGACCAGCCACCCACAGTAGCAGTAGGCGTTTCCGCTCCAGTGGCGATATCAGTCAGAGACGCCACCCAAGCCACATAGATTGCAAGACCATCAGGACCGATGATCTGCTTCTGCCCGATCTTAAGATCGTGCGCGACAAACTGGCGAGTCTTCTGCTTTGCCCGCTCAATGCTTACTGCGGCTTCGGAGCCGGGCGTGTCCATTTTATTAAACGCTTCAGCCCACCGACCCAAGGCATAGGCGCGTGTGATATTGGCCATGGGACCCTCACTACCATCAGGGGCTCGCTGTAGAATTGCCATTATCCAACGCCGAGGTTCTATGGTTTCGCCACCACGCATCCGTTTTAGATCTTCACAAAGTGTCCACATACCGACCAGCTTGCCAGTGAGGCTGCTCGAAGTAAGCTCATACCATCTGCGCTCAGATTTTGGATCCACCCGGCAAAAATCCTCGGGCACTTTCATTTTAAGTGTTGCCCGTTGTAAATGAATGGCATCGAAGCGGCGGGCATCATCAATTAAGGGTTCCTGGGCTATTCCCGAATTGGGAACGAGTATCTGCGAAAGCAGCGTTGCCAAAGACATCAGCAGTAAATTACGCATATGCTTCCTTTCATCAGAGCGAACATATTTGCGAGTTTTGCATGCAGAATTCGTGAAATTAGCGTTGCCTAACCAGACTCCAATCTCCCCATCAAAGCATCCGTGCTGCGCGACCGCTCCGCCGCGTGGCATTGTTATAATAGCTGGAGGCTTGTTGAACAGAGCGATGACGAGATTGCTCCATCGCTTCCGGCAGAGGAATGCCGCGGTTGGCAGCCTCGGTCAAATATCCGGACCGCAGCCCGTGCGCGGAAAACTCCCCCGGTTCAAACCCCGCCATCTCTGCCCGCTGCTTGAGGATCGCATTGATCGACTGCGGATCGATCGCCCGTTTGGAAACGGCACCCCATCGCCCGATCGCCCTGAATACACTACCCTTGTCGATCTTCGCCGCGGACATCCATGCATAGAGAGCCTCGACCGGCCGACCTGTGAGATAAACGGTCTCATCGTGCTCTCCGCTCGTGGTTTTCGTCCGCCCGAGATGAATGGCAAGAGAGGGGAGGGGAGGGCCATCCGGCATCACGATCGGTGGCTCGACGGTCAATTGTTCGGCCCGAAGTCCGGCGATCTCGCTGCGCCGACGGCCGCCGGACCCATAGGCGACCATCAGTATAGCCCGGTCACGCAGATCGCGTAGGCCGCCGCCCGCACAGGTGGCCAGCAGCTTTGCTAGGACATCACCGGTCACCGCTTTCGCGCTCTTACGGCGACGCGTCCGCGGGACTGCGCGCACGGCGTGGCGAATGGCTGCCTTGAGGGCAGGGGAGGCGAAAGCACCATCGAGGCCGCGCCATTTTGTTAGTGTCGACCAGTTGGCCAAACGCCGACGCACGGTGGCTGGCGCGTGCGGGCCTATGGATTTGAGAAACCCCTGATTCCGGAGTTTGCTGTCAACGCTGGCTGGCATTCCATGATCTGGATCGGTGTTTTTTTTCTCGGGGTCCCACAGGTGATGGGCGACGAATTTGAGCAATAGGGCTTCGGGCGTCGGCCAGGGCAAGGATTTCCCGGTCGCGGCCAAACCCCAGGCTTCGAGATAGGCCAGATCCGAGGTCAGCGCTCGGAGTGTGTTGGCACCCATTCCGGTATTTACGAGGTGGCGCAGGGTCTCGATGTCCTGGTCGGTCAGAATCTCGGCAAGTTCGTCGCGCCGTTCAAGCGGAAGCACGGAGGCAATCGTATCGAGCTCTTCGGCGCGCCGTTCGAGGATGTCTGTGATTTTGAGTACTTGGCCACGAACGCTCCAGAATGGCTGTTTTTGCGGCCGTGATGGCCCTGCTTTGCTGCGATTCTGTCTGATTTGCGCCTCGAAATCAACAACCATCGATAAGGGATACTTATCGATGGTTAAAAGCTCTACTGGCAATCATACCATGTGAGGAACCGCAATATCCATCTAGCGTTCCTTTAGCAAATCATTTACCATGATTTCAATGGCTTACGATCCCGCGAAAATCAGCATGAGTGACCTGATGCGGCCGGCTTTCGACGCCGGCGTCGCTCTGACCCGCCTTGACGAGCGCGCCCGCTCGCCCGTCGGCGCGGGCTTCCTCGAGCGGCAAAACTTCGCCGATGCCTGCGCCTCGCTCTGGATCGACGGAGAGCTCGTCCATCTCGAAGACCTCGTCCTCCACGACGCCACCCGCGATATTCGCACACCCACTCACGAACTGACAATCGCCCGAGACGTGCTGCGCACGCGCCGGCGTATCGCTGCCCAGTCGCCCGAATGGGCCTTGTCCGTAGAGGGTATCCGCGTATTGCGACAGACGTCGGACACCGAGGCGGGCGGCGCCGACGCTGTAGCGCCAGCCGGCATCACCAGGCCCGCGATGACCGTCGATGCGGAAGGGGAGGGGGACGGTGGCGAGGATGCCAAAGATCTGCCGGGCATCGACTATGCTGCCATCGATGCGCTGCTCGCCCGGTCGGAGGCCGCGATCGAGCAAGCCAAGCGGCCCGGCGCTGAGGTCGGCGAGAGAGATCCTCTGGTCTATGACTTCGACTGGGACGAGGATGCTCGGCTCGACGAGTGGCGTGGCGTATTGCGGCAAGCCGAACACCTGCCAGCCGTGCTGCAGGCTATTGTTGCCCTCGACGCCTGGAACGAGCTTTCCGTCTTGCAGCATGCGCCCTGGCTCGGCCGGCTGTTTTGCGCCTCGATCCTTCGCCGGGCCGGCATCACATCAGGTGCCCATCTCGCCGCCATCACTCTCGGCCTCAAAACCATTCCGGTCGATCGGCGCCGGCATCGCGATCGCGAAACCCGGTTGCTCGCCATTGCCCAGGGTTTACTGGCGGCCGCCGAAATCGGCATGAAAGAGCATGATCGGCTGACACTGGCGAAGACAATGATGGACCGAAAACTGGCGGGGCGGCGGACGTCGTCAAAACTGCCGGAGTTGATCGAGCTCGTCATGGCAAAGCCACTGGTGTCGGCCGGGATGGTGGCGAAGACGCTCGACGTCACGCCGCAGGCGGCGCGGCGGATCGTGGCGGAACTCGGCTTGCGCGAGATGACGGGGAGGGGGAGGTTTCGGGCATGGGGGATTGTATAGCGGCCTCAATTTCCTAAGGTGGAGGAAGATTCTCGAAGTCCTTGCTTGCTTCAAGTGCCGTCCATGTCGTCTTCGTCAATGTCGCAAAGCCAGATCGATGGTTTAGGAAAAAAACTTCGGTCTCCGGGTCGGCCACGTCGGGCATTATTAGGTAGTGCTGTTCAGTAAGCACCGTACTTCCAAAAGTCCCGTCAGCTCCGAGCCGTATGGCGGCACGCTCGCCGCGGGCACGTGCCTCTCTTATCCCTTGTTTCAACCAAGACCAATCTGGTGAGACGCTAGCAAGACGGTTAAGCTTGTGAAAGACCGGGAAAAGGAGAGTATCGAACAGCTCGAGAGCTTTCGCCGCCATCGCGGTGTTCGCCTCCTTGAGCGCTGACAACTCACTCACCAGAATTTCCTGTCTGTCGCTCAAGCCGCCGTCGCGCTGCTGCTCGTCCGCGCAATTGAGCGCGGCTTGTCGCACTTCAATGATCTCCCGCTCTAATTCTTTTTGATGTTCAGTTGCGCCGGGACCACCGACAGACAAGTATTGGTCGAAAGCAACATTCCCTCTAAGCCCGAGGTGGAACGCGGTGACGTGGGGATCTGAGTTTGCCAAAAAACCGGTGGTGATCCATTTTTTTAGGCCTCGAAAATTGTCTTCTGAATAGGGAGCCTTCCCTAAGCTATAACGAACGGTACCATCAACATCGCTCATTGTTTCGGATGACCTGTAGATCAATCGAGCTTGCTCGAGAAGGATTTGCATACGGATGGAATGCCAAAAGCGACGTGGGGAAAGCGTGCGCTCCATTTCTGGTTTTAGCGATAGGTCATCCAAATTCTGCCTGAGAACTGCATCTATCGCGAGGTCTCGTCCGAGTGTGAAAGCGTCTATCATACGAACCTCGCCATCAGCACAAAACGTAGGTGCGAACAACTCGTCTAGAATTTGCAAACCAACTGACGGCGACCGCCAGTCCTGCATTCCATCGCCAAGTAAGTCTGGTCGTATTTCTCTTATCGCTGGATGCATGACGTAACGCCGTGCGTGGTCGCCGAGGATCCCCCAAAATTCAAGGTAAACAGGCTCTGCGCGATGAAGGTATGTTTCATGAGCTTGAATCCAATCCATGAAACCTTCTATTGTTGGTTTTCCGACCTCGGACACGACAGGCTTTATGTAGCTGTAGAGAGATAGGAGCGCGCCAGGTGTGGGGTCGGTCCCCCCGAGTAGGGACGCCGACAGCGCCTTAGCTAATTTGCCCTGATCATCTGATATGGTTCCTACGTCCTTCGCGGCATTGAAGAATGCCGTGGGAGATACCCCACATAGCGTCAGGTGATATTGGTCCCCGTCACCAAACAATCGGTCTCGCCACAACATTGCGAAGCCATGTCCACCTTTCCGGTCGCCTTCACGAGCAAGCAGAGTCATAGCCATCGTAAGACGTGGGTCAGGCTCCTCGAAAGTGCTTTCACCGATCCCGTCAAGGGAGATTTGGAAACAGGGTAGGCTTTTGTTTGGAAAGTGTGCGACGCCTGTGATCGTCCAGGATTCCGGGACACGAACTTTAAGCGTGACCGCGCCACCAGGTGCCTTGTCAGCCTCAAGACCAAGCACTTTTTTACCCGACCAGGTGCAAGCTGAAGCTAGACTGTGATCCAGCAGAGTGGACCACTCACTCGCAATCAGGACGAAATTTATGTCCCAGTCGGCCAGGAACGGGAGATAGTTCTTGATCTCGTGCTCATAACCGAGGAGTTCGGTGAAAGCCTCCCGCGCGGTCTGCCCACTATTTTTTAGCTCGATGATCCAGACCGACCGCGAATCCTCCGAAATTCCGACAAAATCTGGTCGAAGAGCTTCGCCCCGACCCATGGAGACGTTCTGATCGTCAGTGAGGATCTGGATATCGTTTATATCTTTTATGCAGCCAAGCGCGGCTCTAACCATCGCAGTTCTTGATAGGCGATCGATCGAGAATAGCGGCAGGACATTTGGAGACTCGTCCAATAGACTAGCTAAATCTTCCCCACTCACTATGCAGTTTGCAAGTTGCCCAGTCCGAACAAGTTCGCCGATTTCGCGCTGCATATCGCGTTCAGTCTTAAATCCCATCACTTCCCCACCGCTTTATTCTCGGTACTCGAAAGCCGTACCCCAATTACTTCGGAAAGAGCTTCACAGGTAGCTCACCCGGATGACGGCAATTGCCTACGATTTGATCTCTTCCCAGCTCTTGCCCCATTCGGTAACGCTCTTCCCAGAATTGCTGCGTTCCAAGGGCCAGAACCTGCGCTGGAATTTACGCCCTTCGTACTCTACAACCTCTTTGCTTTTTGCGGAGGGAAACGCGCGGTCGAGTTTCGCTGCAAGCTCCTCTTGAGGAGATGAGGCCAGGTCACCTGACGCTTTTGAGATCATCTTCTAACTGACGGACGCGGCGGCGGGCTGCCTTGATTACAGAATGGTATTTATCTGGGTCGTTGCCGGAATAATTATCGAAACGCTCCACTCCAGTCCGCTAAGTCGCGTCGTGCGGCCTCAAGCTCTTCCCGTGTCGTCATGCATAGTTTCTCCCACTCAGAATTCCGCAAGCTACTGTTCGGTTCGCGTTGTACTAGGCGTGGACTCACGAACCGCTCCACTTAAATCGAAGATCGGCTATAATTCTCGGGCATGCTCATCCACAACTTAGAATTTATGCATGACATGCTGAGACTTGGATAGAGGATGTATGCTGACAAAACGAGATGAGTGTCGCGACAAGCCTGTTGAGCGCTACCTTGCGTGCCGGGAGGTGCTTGGCAAAAGATGATCCGACGAGACCGCCGAGCATACTGACTGCAATAGAGATCGCTGCGAGAAACGCACTACATGCTCGACCTTCTTATCGATACCCTGAAGGCGAAATGCCGGAGTTTCACTGATTTTGTTTCATGGCTTGTCCGTTAGACGAATAAAGGCTCCCCATTTCGCAAGCATGTGGGTGGCCCCTTTGGCTACAGTTCTAGTTCTCGCATCACTGCTCGCAACGCCGCTGAAGAACGTGGATACTGCCGCGATCTGAAGGTCTACGATGTCGTTCAAGCGCTTGGTCAGCTTTTTTGAGCCTCGCCCCAACTGCACCCACTCGATGTAAAACAGCACCACGCAAAGTGCGTATCGAAACGCAAACATGTTCCTGGCAATCGCTATGCTTAGTGGTTTCGTCCGGTTCGGCTCCTGATAGGACAAAATGAAGTGGCCGGTAATTTCATAGAGAAGGGCGTTTATTTTCTCGCGGGTCTCATCCGTCACGACGTTCCCGGTTCGAATCTCGGCAAGCTGACTTGCCGAAAACTCCTTGGCTCTTTCCAGAAGAGCAGTTTCATATTCACCCATTTCTTCGCTTAGCCGGTCTACGTAGTTAACTGCTTCCACCTGTCGTGCTTCCACGCGTGACGTGATGCCGTCCGTTGGTGGGTCTTGAAACAGGCCTTGGCAAAGCTCTCGCAAATCCTTGGTTGCTTCTGAGTCAATGAGACGTTCCAAATCACGAGCACTCGTGATCACCTCATCTAGCCAGTGATGCGTTGGCTTAATCACATAGATTTGGTCGCTAAAGTCAGCCGCGATAGCAAGACTTGCTCGACTTGTAACTAGAGGATTCTTCTTGAAGATCTCGAAGAGGACCAGATGATCGATCACGATCGCATTCTCGACGGAAGCTTTGAGAAAATCCCGCAACTCTGATGATCTCAGGCAGTTGCTATCCACAAGAAGGAGTGTTGAGGGAAGCATCGATCATCCTGCAGAGGTTGGCGGTTTGACTTTCAGTGTTCAAGTAGGACTCATAGCCGATTTCGCGATAGGTGCGGTATCGCTTTCGCGCGTGGGCTGTGCACTTGGCCTGCATTGCGGTTGCTATGGTGGTCAGCGCACTTGGCCGCAGAGATGACAACGCTAACGACCGCAACCCACCACTTTTGGAATACAATCCTACAGAGTATCGTGGCCCTTGGCTCGGGCGCCGCGTCAGGGCTCACCCTGTCAGGCTAAACGCTTCAATCATCCAATGCCGGCAATATGGTATGCAGCACATAGGATTTGACCTCTCCGACACTAAGCCTTGCTATCAGTTTCGATCTGGTTTGGTACGACGTTCACGGCAGGAACAGCGTGGCCAGAGAATTTATATATGCGCTTCGTCACGTTCTGCCGTTCGCCACCGATACCGAACATGACACCGGTTTCTTTCGTCTCCAGCCCCGCCTTGCCCCTCATCGATGTGTCATAGAACTCTTCAATCTCGACGGTTTCGGCATTGGTGATCCGGTGTGCGATGGCCAGCTCCTGCGCAATTTTCGCTTGCTGCAACTCGAAGCCCTGACGCAATGTCTGCTTTGATAGTTCGTCGCGCAGTTCGTCGATGCCTTTCGAGGAAGCATCATCGACTTCCTTGGAGCTGTTTTCGATCGTCTTCACAATCGTTGCGCCGAGCGGAAACATCGCAATCGTGACGGCCTTGGTAACTTCCTTGATGATTTCGGCCGTCGCTACCGTTATATTTCCTGCAGTCATTGATGCCCCCCAAAGCAAATGTTCGTGTTCACAATCGTGTTTTTCGACGAAGCATAGCGGGTAAATTTAGTTTATGGAAATCCCGCGAAAGGGGATGTTTAGTCCTCGGGCGCCCGTTCGTGAACTGTTTCAGGGGTCTTTATAAACTCTTTGAAGAAAAATATCTCATTGATTTCTAAATCATAAATACGTTAAATCTCCTCAACTGCTCTCCAACTGTCTCTAGAGATAGATCAGTCTAGCGACTAAATTTTTCGCATAAACGCGGAAATCGCCCATGACTCACGGAGCGCAGGTGATGCAGGACTCGATTGTTGAAGTGACGAAGACCATCTCGGGTCTTCCTATTGAAACCTTGCTTGGGCTGGTTGCCCTTGGCGCATTCGGCCTGGCTGCATTCGCGATCTATGCGGTGCTGTCGGTGACAGGGAGGCATAAATGAAATCACTGTCGAAGTGGGTGCGTTTGCCATCGGCCTGGATCGAGGAAGGCGGCTTGCGTGATTTCGTGTGGGAGAAAGAAGTAGGCGGCGATAACATCGCGGCCCTTATGGCGTTGATGGCGATCGCGCATCATGCGGATGCGGAGACGGGCGAGTCTCACGTTACCTATGACGTGCTGTGCAAGGCCACGAGTCTGAGCCGGTCGAAGCTGTCGAACGGTCTCGATATTCTCGACAAACTGGAAATCGTTGATCGCGCGTCCAATGGCCGGAGCACGTATCAGCTACGCAATTATGATCGTGAAGGCGGATGGGCCATGCTGCCGGCCAAACGGCTTTATGCCGGTGGCCGCATCGCCAGCCTCATGGAGTTCCGCTTGCGCAGCGTCACCGAACTCAATGCGCTGAAACTCTATTTCCTGTTCGTTGCCCGCCGTGGCCGTGACACGAATATGGCGAACATCAGCTTCCCGAAGATCCATGAATATACCGGCGTCGATTCCGCGAAGATCAAAGCGGCGACAAGTTTGCTGGCGTCGTCGTCGCTCGCCTATATCGAGCGTATTCCCAGCCGCACGAACGACATGGGCGTATCGAACGCCTATCGTCTTGTCGGTCTGGAAGCCTACCAGCACATGGGCACGCGGGGACGTGGTCAGGATGCGAACGATTTTGACTGGCTCAGCGATACCTAGGCTGAAGCGAGAGGGCGCCACCCGGAAATGACGCCATCGAGGTAGGCGTTGATCCGCGAAAGGGCCGCTGCTTAGCTCGCATACGCCGACAAGGTCTTCTTCGGCGCGAAATGCAGGTCACGTTCGACCCTCAGCCCGAACGGACAGGCCACGCTGGTCAACTCGATCATGCTGACCGATCCCAGCTCGGGAAAGCCCATGCCGAGATCGCGCAGGCCGAAAGCCAGGTCCGATTTGTCCGGATCGATCTCCGTCAACGGCCAGGTGGCATTGCTCCATTGTGCGAAGAGTTTGACCACCGGCTCGAAGTCGATCTCGTCGTCGTTGCGCCGGACCGGTTGCTGCTGGCGACCATTCGCCAGCAGCTTGGTGGTAATCGCTTTGGTAAACAGCATCATGTTGGCCCCCTATGTGTCAGCTTTGGGAGCGCGAAGGACGATGAGGCCGGAATACGACGAATCCGTCAGAGGCGCGCGGCGTAGAACGTGATGCTGGCGAGGATTTCTTTCAGGCTGGGCCTGCCATGATAATAGAGCGCCGACGTCCGCTCGTATGCGCGTTCGTAAAGTCCGAACGTCTCTGGGTCGGATAGGCTGAACGCGGGATTGCTGCTGATGTCCTGATTGTCGGCCTTCGGGAAGCGCGTCTGCTTGTGGGCAACATACGCGTCCGAGCCGAGGAAAGCTTGCACGTCTGGTTGGTCAAGCAGGCAGTAGACGTCGTAATAATGCCGGAGGAAATTGGCGGGGAACTGGCCGGTTTCCTGCTGCTTGCGATATTTGGTGGAGATGGTTTGGAGCTTCTCGACGAGCGTGTAACCGGGTTCGTAGCAGGGAACGGCCAGCGCGCGATTATCGATCAGGTCCACGCGCGATGCCGCGTAATCGTAGGCCCAGGAGCTGATGTCCTTGTTGATATTTGGAGCCACCGTGTCGAAGCCGGCTTCGAGCAACACGCCGTCCTTGAGACCCGATTTCGTGCCGGTCGTCTCGGGGTAGTAGAGGCGGATGCCGCCGCTGCGATACGTCTCGTTGTCGAAGTCGGTATCGCGCTCGACCTTCTGGATACCGTCGATCGTGATCGTCTTGGCCAGCCAGTCATAGAAGCCCTTCCGGCTTTCACGATGCGCTGCCTTGTCGTGATTAGGGCCGGCTTTTACCTCCATCGCCTTCGGTGGTTCGATACGGATATCGATATCCTCCGAGAAGCGGTCGATGATGCGGTATCCTTTCGAGAGCGAGGTACCGCCCTTCAGCTCGAACGCTATCTCCAACTGCTGCAGGCCGTACAGGCAATGCATGATCCAGTAGTCTTTTTCGACCAGCACCGGCTGCACCTTCATCTGGTCAGCGACGATGCGCAGCAGGGAAGGAAAATCCTTGTGCCTATGGAGGAAATCAGCTGGCATGCGTATCCGCGGCGAGGGTGTTGAAGAATTTCCGCGTGCGCACCATGCCGTATTCCTTAGCGGCACGGGTGAGGGCGGCGCGATTGCCTTGCAGCGCACGTTCCTTCACGCGGGCCAGCACCTGATCCCGGTCCTCGGCCAGCTGGTCGAGATTGTTGACCAGATCGACCAGTAGAAATTCTTTGGTCAGGGTTTTGGGGAAGGCCGGCTTTCTGCGGAACTCGAACTCTCTGCCGCCCAGCATAAAGTTGCCGTGGCGCTTATGGTTATAGACGACGGTCTTGTTATAGAGCTGCGTCGCGCCGACACCCAGGCTATTATAGGCGTTGGGCGAGGTGACGAGGTAACGGTCATCCTTCAGGAAAGCCTCGACGAGCGCGTCATCCTCGGCGGGGGCTTTGCCGAACGCGGTCTGCTTCGGCCGGTGATAGACGCCGGTCGATAACTTGTTCAGGTATCCTTCTGCCAACAGCTGCTGAAGATGCCGATCGACAGACGACGACCATTGGGCGAGGTCCTCCCGACGGTAGACCTTGCCGGACCGTAGATGCTTTTTCAGTTCCTGTAACTTCGTCATGGGATAGCTCCTGCACTAACTATAGCGACATATGGTCGTGAATGCAATTTTTTACAAAGTTCATGCAAATTCTGGCAAAAGCCAAACGTCTAATTTTCTGAAATCATTGAGTTTATATAGGGAAGTTTACAGAAAATTCCGCTACTCGAATAGCGAAAATCCTGGAACTGCCTTTCCCTCTGGGAGGTCATGGACAACAGCGACGACATGACGTGCCCTCGTCAGGGCGACGTACAGCTTGGCACGCGCCTCTCCCTCCAGCTGGTCGTTTGGATCTTCCAGCCACGACATCATTTTTTCCGTGGGATAGATAACGATGCGGTCAAAACCGAGGCCTTTGGATCGTCCGAACGTAAGTGTAGGTTGATCAGACGCTGCGACCTTGATGCTCGAACTCCATCGAAGCTGCACCGGCTTGCCCGTTTTGAGGTAGCGAGGCAGGTCCTTGCGCCTGACGATATGAAGCCCTGCATCATCAGGGACCGGCTGGCGGCAATGGTCGCAGTCGCATGAAGCGGTCGCTGCCATGGCAGGATAGAGTTTGGAGGACAATGCACAGATAGCAGCGCTATTGCGGTGCGATGTGGCAAGGCTCGCCGTGTCGATCTCGCAGACCACCTTTTTAGGCAACTTTTCGCGAATGAAGTTTTCGATACCGCCGTTCCTATATTTCTCGTGACGGGCTTCGAGATGGGTGAGATAGGTGACCTGCCTAGGGTCACCTACGAGCACGACATGGGAAGGTGTTTTGAACAAGGCCACAAGGATATCGAGATCGTAGCCAGCAAGATCTTGCACTTCGTCAACGAAAATGAACGGGTAGATGCGTGAGAAGCGCTCGAATACTGCGCCGGCGGCCTCCTTGTTGCACCGGATGACCAGCTTCGCCAGTTTGTCGGAATAGACGCGATTGCGGCGATCGAAATAGTAGCGTTGGAACTTGTCTTCTCCCCAATAAACAGGGAAGCCTTGGCCGTTCTTGTAGCGTAGCCCGGACCGTTTGGAAGCGAGCAGCATGCCGGCAACATCCCACTCGAAGAGCCTGCCCTGGAATGGTTTGATGCCGTGCTCGATCAGCAGGCTGAACCATGTCTGGATGCGCACATTGCCGGGGACCGAACCATGGAGTTCGAAGAATTTGCGGCGGATCTCTTCTTCGTTCGATTCCGTGTAGGTGGTGATGAGGACGCGTTGCGATTCAACAGCGAGCGCCTGTTTCACGAGATAGGTGGTTTTCCCCGATCCGGCGCCTGCAATCACCAGCTTGTTAGGCCCCGTCATTTGGCTATCGCATCAAGAATATATTGCGGATAGGTGATCGTGGTATCCGACGAAAAGATCGTCAGCGCGCACTCGGTCTTTCTGCCCAGCATGTATTTGTGGAGGTTGTCGAGCGTGTGATCCGTGCCGAACAGCGAGTTGAACAGCTTAAGGCTGTTCGCCTTCAGCAGCTTGGGCTCGAGCGTATTGTAGTTGAAGGCCTTTCCACCAATGACGAGGTGGCCAGCATCGATCTCGGCATCGTAGCAGATCTGGATGTGGTCGATGCCTTCATAATCAGCGTACTTCTTCTTCAGCCTGTCGACATTACCATCGTTGTCCGTGACAACCACCACAGGGATCTTGAGTGCCTTTGCCAGCTCAAGGAAACGCAGGAATGCCGTGCCCACCGAGATCACATCGATTTCGTCATCGATCGGCAGTTTCCTGTCGTTCGCGTCCATGTAGGCTCGCTGGATGATAAGCTCGTCGCAATCACCTTCAACAAGGATCGACTTCTTCGCCAACACGAGACGCAGTGTGTCATAACCAGGAAGCTTGTGGAAGAAATCGCTGGCTTTCAGCGCCTTGATACGGGTCACGCGCGCATCACGTAGAAGTATCAGGTGGTCCAGCCCCAGCTTGTTCGCAACAAAGCTGCTGTGGGTGGTGATGATGACCTGCTTGCCGCTATTATCCTTACTGATGTCACTGATGAGCTGGTTGAGCTTGGAGTGCGAGAGATGATTTTCCGGCTCTTCGATCAACAGGACGGTCGCTTCGCTGTTCTTCTTGCTGCTTAGCGCGAGCCTGGTCTTGACGATGCACTGTTCGCCTTTGCCGATATAGTGGAACGGGACATCCTCGATGTAGGTCATGAGGCTGTTTTCCCAGGCATTGTGGGACGACATATCGACCGAGATGCTGACATTTTTGCGGCTGATCTTGGCCGCCTCTGCCAACCGTTTGTTGATCGCGTCCACGTGACCGTCTTTTTTGAACGCATCTTTCAGTTTTCGATGCGCCTGCGAGACTGCTACTCGTTCCTTCTCGTCGAGGAATTCCCTGACGATGCGCGAGATGTACATGTCCGAGCCGCTCTGCACCCTGGTGCTTGTCGAATCGATCAGTGCGGACTTGAGGGGCACGGTCCGCGCGGTCGCAGCCTGACGGGAGAATTCGAACCACTGGACCTGGTAGAATTCCAACGGGATAGAATTGATCTCCTTGGTCTTTAGCAGCTCGGTATAGGGACCATCATATTTTGTATCGAACTCGATCGTGAAAAGAAGACCGGACAGCTTGTCGTTCTTTTCAGAATTCTTGTTCCCACGGAGATCCTCGAGCACATCCTTATCGCCGGCAAGATGCAGCTCGATCTGAATATCCGGCGGCTGCAGCGGATTTTTCGTTCCTATGCTGTCAAGGTACGCCCGCTCGACGTTGCGATTAAAGAGGTAGGGCGACAGCTCGTTGCGAAGATATTTCCCGTTCAACACGCCGGTCAGGCATAAATGGATGGCTTCGAGAAGGGTCGATTTGCCGGCCTCGTTGTTGCCGACGATGATGTTGACCCCCTCATTGAGATCGACCTCGAACCAGTCTTCGAAGCACTTGAAGTTCTTGATTTTGACCTTCTCGATATACATCGTTCACCCCATTTCGCGCCAAGCAACCATAGCTTGTTCGCCTACCTCCCGCAAAACAGCTATCGGAAACGTAGCGGCCTCTTCACGATGGGGAGCGAGGATAGGCTGAGTGGTGGACGATCCTTGCCGATGATCCTGAGGACAGCCCGATCATGATGGAAATCAAGAAACTCTTGGGCTATGGCCTTATCGGCAAAGTGGGTTGAAATCTGAGCATCGGCGGAAGCAGTAAGCGTCCCAGGTGGAAGGACCTCTACCCATCCTTTCAGATTGCGAAACTCCTTCACAATCATTCCAAACGGCGGATACGCGTGACTCAGTTGCGCCTCGGGATATCCGACGAGATTCCCTGTAATGTCGCACGCGATCAAGCCGTCCGGCCCAGCAAAATGGTCAAATTCCCTCTGCTTCATCGCCTGCAAGTCACGTGACACCGCATTGTGGCATGCCACCGAGAATTCCTCCGTGTCGCTCTTAGGACGGCCTGCGACTGCCTGTACGTAACTGAAATCTGTGGGACTATCGTCGACGCGAATGACCCAGAACCCAGGGCTCGACCATCCGTCGCCCTTGTTCAGCCGCCGCTCAAACCGGCTTATGCCGGCCCCTATCTTCGACGGGCCATCGGAAACGAGCAAATCAAATCGTTCAAGCAGCGCCGAGAGATCGCTGTGGTCCTGATAGTCCGATATGTGATCTCCGTCGTTATAGCGTGCCAGCATTTCCCGAAAATGCTGTTCGGCAGCCTTCTTGCTCTTGAATACCCGACCATTTGTAAGTTCAACGGGTTTCACCATCTACTCCTCCTCCAATACCGCCCTGATCAGCACTTTCTCGCGGATTTCGCGGACGACGATGGAAGGGAGACCGAGGCCATCCAGTCGGTCGCGTCTATCAACTACCCATTGGATGCAGGCTGCTTCATCCAACCGATCCAAAGCGACAATCTCATATAGAGCTACCGCGCCTATGCGCGACATGCCTAGCTCCATCAAGGAACGCAGGGTCAAAGTGCTGACGCCGAATTCCAGTGCAACGCCGATATCGAGATCCTGATCGATAAGGTCTTCCCGGCCTATCGCCTTCAAGTGTTGATTCAGCACATCGACGTACGCCGAGAAATAGCGCGGTGCCAGAAAGCGGGCCGTGCCTTCGATCATTTCAAGCGTGCTTCGTATGACACTAGCCGTGTCGACCTCACCGTCACGCCGTTGGAGGTAATCCAGCCGCTTGCGAATAATCGTTGGCAGGGAAAAGCCTTTGAGCCATTGCAGTACCGTTAGTGCGTGAAGCGGGATCAAGGTCTTCGGCACAAAGACAGTCAGGACATTCTCGTTGATCCGTTCCATCATGTTGGAGAAACGATGATATGCGTCGTCGCTTTCCGAAGGCGCAGCCAGCAGATCTTCCGGTGATCCTTCATATGCCTGAAAATACGCCAGCAGGCTTTGCAGCCCAATCAAGCTGACCCCGGGATTTCTAGCACCGATATCGGCGGCGAGGTCGAGGCCATCGGTCGCTTTCGCAAGTGCCTGCTCGAGCCGTTGCAGGTTTGCAGCAGACTGGCGCTTTGCCCATGGCGCGGCTGTCAGAGATCGGTCGCGGACATAGGCTGTCGTAAGATAGGCGCTTACCTGCTCAAAGGCTCGGACCTCATCAGGATCGATGTCAACGCCCAAGGGGCGGCGTTCTATGTAGGCAGTCAGTTCATCGAGTCTCGACAGCGCAGTGTCGGTTTCTCTCCGGATTGGATATCGGGTACGTTGGGGAACGCCCGACGGCCAAGCTTTTTCGTCCGACGCGTCTATGCAGATGATATTGCCCTGAAATTCATCACCCCATCTGCCCGCTCGGCCGGCAAGGTTCCAGAAATCCTGCGGCTCCATGGGCGTCTTCTTTCCCTTGCGGGGGCCGCGAACCACGATCGTTCTGCAGGAGAGATTAACGCCCTCAATGAGCGTGGACGTACAAACTAGGAATTTCAGCTTTCCGGTCTTGAACAGACGCTCAACTTCCAGTCGGATCAGAGAGGGCATGTTTCCGTAATGGAACGCGACCCCGGCCTCGACCAATGGACCAAGGCTATAGCTTCGATGCACACATTTCCGGGCCAAATCGGAAAGGTCAGCCAATTCTTGGTCGACCTCTTTCGCTTTCGGCAGCAGCTGACTGATGAGCTCGGCGACATGTTCGGCCTCCGCCGCACCATTGGTGTAAACCAATGTGCCGCCCCGCTCACCGATCGCCGCTGCGATGAAGGCAAGCCTTTTCGACAGTGAACCCGGTTTGCTCGCGAGCGTCAGCGTCCCGAGAGGCAAATAATCCTCATTGTGCCGGAACTTCAAAGCCCACTTGATGGGCTTTGCCGGGACCTGGTGCGCGACTACGATGTTTTGCAACACGGTCGCCACGTCGCTGTCGATGGGTATGGTCGGGGTGGTTTCCGGCGCGTCCTCGAGCAGCACTTCGGGATTTTGCGTTGCCGGGCTCACGAAAGTTACCCGCATATTGGGACTTGATCGGAGAAGTCTCTCGATGGCGTCTTGAAGGATGACGCCACGTTGCGGATCACCAATCTTGTGCGCCTCATCCACGACGACGAGATCAATATCGACACGCTCATGCAGAAGGTTGGCCAGCAGATGTAATCGCTCTTGAGTGAAGACAAACACACATCGCTTGCCGGACTTCTCCGCAGCGGCATATTTCTGTGCGGAGGGAAGCGACGAAATCTCGATGTTGAGCCCGGACTGTGCGGCAACCTCCGCCAGCGATGCTTCGATCTCCGAGACGAGAGCGCGTGTCGGCGCTAGATAGACTGCCCGCTGAATTTTTTCAGTTGCGATGCAATCGACAAGCCATTTCAGTACGAGGAAGGTCTTGCCGGATGCCGTGGGAGCCGAGGCCGACAGCCATGCTCCCTCCTGACCAGCGGCGCGCCAAAATTCGAGCTGAAACTCGTTGACCGGAAGGCGCTCGCCCGTCGCATCCAGCAGGATGGAATTCTCGAGTTGCTTGCGCTGGTCCTCAATCCGAAGTGCGACGCCCAGCCGCGCTTCCAGATCGGGCTTTAACCGCCCGCGCTTCTCGGCGAGCACCACCGAGCGGCGATTTGAAAGCTTGTCGAAAAGCACTGCGGCTGCATCGCGAACCGGGTCTGACGTCGGTAGCAGCATCGCGCCGGTAGCGATACGCAGGCTTGCCTCGCGATGCAGCCGCTTCTTTGAACGTGCAAGGATGCTCGCACCAAAGAGGAGGCGCGGCCAATCAAACATAGCTTCCGCTAGGGTTGGCTCTTGGGCAACGTTGTCGAGTTCTAGAAGTGTGGTGACCATGCCGAGCTGCTGCAACTCGCTCCGCAATGATGTGTCGTAAAGCCAATCCTGGAGTTCTGCTTCAGACATTAACGCCCCATCGCGTCGAGGAACGCTTCTCTGAATTTGTCGACGGAAGGAAGTGGCAGGCAGAGGAAGTGGATATCAAAATGCTGAAGCTTCTCCTCGGTCAGCCTTCGACCGACTGATGCGGACCATCCCTCAAGTCCTTTCTTCGCGGCAGCCACCATGTCGTCCAATACACCCTGCCCATCATCGGCGGGATAGAACTCGGCATCGAAGCCGACCAACGCTACACCGCAATACTCAACCCTGTTCGACATGGGCGAACTCGTATCGAAGAAACGGCGGAAAGCTGCTGACAATTCCGGATCGCCAAGATCTGCCTTGTCGCTCAAAAGCACTAGGTCTCGCTCCCGTGATGAATCGAGGTGATCTTCTTCGATTAGAAATGGAGCCAGCGAGCTGAGGCAGTCTCGGATCGCATCAGTCGGATCTTTGTAAACTTTGGACTCGCCCCAGAAAAGTTTCAGCTTACCGTCGTCGGAGACGGATGCGTAGACGCCATCTGCACCGTGATAGTGCATACGACTGTCGGTCTTGAGGTCCATCTTACAAAGAACATGTGGGATGCCTAAGAAACGTTCCGCTAGCAGGAACAGAAGCATTTCCCCGCCCTCCCCGGTCTTGGCGAGGTCGGTGAACACAGCCCTTGCTTTTTCATGAAGAGCTGCGACCGCCGATGTGGAGCGGAACTTGGCATCCCGTTGCCTCGCTTCTTCGATGCGAGTACGGGGAATGGCATAATCAGCAGCGGCGTGGCGCATGAATTCAACGAGGCGCTTTACCTTGATCTTGCCGTTTCCATCGGTTGTCAAGCAATGGCAATAAACTGTGACCTTGTGGCCATCGATAACGATATCGCGTTCGACAAGATGTAAGTGCACACCCAACTCGTCCGGATCGCCCGACAAAATCGCGTCAAGCTCGCCACCGGTGATCTCTGCCATGTTGCCGCATTCCCAAAGAATCAAATGCAATTATATTGCGAACCAAACTGTCGCACCCCAAGTCTTAGGAGCTGAAAGGGCGCGGCTATCCTTATGAATTGTAGTGGATATCCTAGTAAAGGTAATTGCTGCCGCAAGAGAGTAATCAACGCTAACCGGACTCACGCGACAGCCCGAAGCCGACTGTCGCTCTGCACGACCTGTTGATGCCTATTCGCTGATCGGGGGGCAGGAATACACAGGCGGAGGAACGGCTGGATGCCTTCCTGGTCTCGCTATAATCACCATCATCGCATACAACCTTAGGCAGGGACGTGGCTGCTGGATAAAGATATGGGTACAGAGCAGGTAAGAAAAGAAATCACCCGATTTCTCAAGTCGGATGAAACGCTCACCCTTTGTTTGAGCGGGAAATGGGGAGTCGGAAAGACCCACACTTGGGAGACACTGCTTCGAGAAGCTTTCGACAACGGCACGGTTAAGCCCAAGACGTATGCCTATGCTTCCTTGTTCGGCCTCGAAAGCCTGAAGGATGTCCGCAAGACAGTGTTCGAGAATACGGTCGGATCCGCCGCATTCACTGAGAAAAAACCGCTGGAAGCTACTGTTGCTAGTGTTTCGGAGCGCCTTTTCCAGATCGGCACCAAGTGGCGTGCTGCGGTTGGCTTTGCTCGCGGAATTCCAATTGTTGCCGATTATGGCGGTCTGACCGAGGCCGGGTTTCTCGATGTCCGTGACCAGATCGTATGCTTCGACGATCTCGAACGCATGAGTGAAAGCCTCCAGATCAAGGATGTGTTGGGACTGATTTCCCTTCTAAAGGAGAAGAAGCGTTGCAAGGTGGTTCTACTCCTCAACCGCGATGCGCTAGAAGGGAAGGATGCGGACGATTTCCGCGTCCAACTGGAAAAGGTCATCGACATCAATCTCGAGTATGACCCTAGTCCTGCGGAATCCGTCGGCATCGCCATCCCAAAGCGCAACACGTTGCGGGCCACGAAAGTTGCCGAGAATGCTGAGGTGTTGCAGATCACCAATCTTCGGACGATCTTCAAAATCCTTAGGATCTGCGAACGACTGGAAGAGGTGCTGGTAGGCTACGATGAGCGGGTCATTGCCCAAGCATTCCATAGTGCCTGCCTGTTTGGATATGCCTTCTACCAGCCGAAGGACGCGCCGCCGTTGAAGATGATTACGGAAACTCGGTCATCTTTCCAGCTATTGGGGGAAAAAGCCAAGCGTTCACCTGAAGAAATCCAGAGCTCAGAGCGACTTAAACGCTATGGCTTTCGCACAGCAGACAGTTTCGATCTCGTCGTTTTCGATTGCATCCGTACCGGTGTCTACGATGACGCAGAACTAAAGCGACAGGCTGATATCCGTACATCAGAACTCGCTCTGAAGGATCAGGAAGCCGCCTTCAGCGCGGTTTGGGATATCTTTCATGGATCTTTCGACGATAACGCTGACACCTTTGTCGCCAAGCTGAAGCAGTCGATTAAAGATGACGCTGCAGCCATCTCTCCATCCAGCCTCTCCACTTCAGTATTCGTGCTCAAGAAGCTTGGTCGAACAGAAGATCTCGATGAAGTCATCAAAACATACATCGGCGGTCGAACAGATGGCGCGGATTTCTGGAAGGGCGATCGAGTGTCACGCTTCGACTTCAGCGATCCAGATCTCGTCGCCGCTTTTGCGGCAAAGCTAAGCGAGTTCACTGACGACCGGAAATTGAAGGATGTAGCGATCTCTATTGTTCACAGGTCGGGATGGAACCAGTCTGACCTGGAATTCATCGACAGCCATAGCGCTGACGATTTCTACAACATCATAAAGGTGACCAAGGGAGAAGAGCTTCGCTTAATGGTGTACGGCTTGACCTATTTTCAGAATGTCGGGAGCGATGACCCGAAGCTCCCCAGCATCACCGCTAAGGCAGTGGAAGCCCTAGTAAGAATTGGAAAGGAATCGGACATCAATCGCCTCCGGATTGAGAGGTTCGGTATCGTAATCCCTGACTAGGATATCTCACTTGCTCCTATCGCCGCCGACGCCGATGATGTTGATGTGGAGAGGGGCTCAGCAACTGATGGGTTTCCCCAAGGGCAAGTCTGATCGGAGACAGTTCACAATCGCAAGTGTTCGTGGCCGAATTTTCGCGTGACATCGAAAGGCTGCCTGTCGAAAGTGGCCTTGTGAAGATCCCGTGATCGACCGCAGATAGCGATAGTACTGCTCCTCTGTCGTTATGCACTGCAAGACGCTCTATTATGCACTTAGCGGAAATTGTTTACGGGTCGACAGTTCAGATCCCATCAAGGCAACGACCCTGGTTCACCTAAATCGCGAGATCGCCCGATCTCTCACCCATAGAAGACTGTCTGTGTGGCTTCCCGTTTTGCAATCTCCCGCTCCCGCCGTGAGCGGGCGCAGGTCGTTGACTGGACAAAGCCCGAGCAAAGATATGAGTCGGTGTTTTATGCCAGATTAAGCGTTGTGTAGTCGGTGTAGCCCTCATGGCCAGGGGTGTACAACGTCGCCATGTCCAAGGGGTTGAGAGGCGCCCCTGTCTGCATGCGCGCCACCAGATCCGGGTTGGCGATGAAGGGGCGGCCAACAGCAATCAAATCCGCCTGACCTTCCTTAAGTGCACGCTCGGCGCTTTCCTGGTCGAAGCCACCGGCCAGGATCAATAGGCCCTTGAACGCGCTGCGCAGGTGTAACTTCAGCTCGGCAGGCACTGGAGGGGCACCCAAGGCAGAATGGTCCAGAAGGTGGACGTAAAGAATGCCGAGCTGCGACAGTTCCTTGACGAGCGCCAGATACTGGGCTTCGACATCGGGGTAGCCGCCCGTGCCGTTCAACACGCCGAACGGTGACAGGCGAATCCCAACACGGTCTGCGCCAATGGCGGCAACAGTGGCGCGAACCACTTCCAGCGCAAAACGGTTACGGCCATGCAGACCGTCCCCATACCCATCGGTACGCCGGTTGACGCTGGCGTTCAGGAACTGCTCAATCAAATAGCCATTGGCCGCGTGCAGCTCGACACCATCGAAACCCGCCTCGATAGCCAGTTGCGCCGACCGAGCGTACTCCACTACCGCGTGGGCGATGTCCTCCGTGGTCATGGCGCGCGGCGCGCTGTGCGGCTGCATGCCCGACGAGTCGGTGTGGATCTCGCCGGGGCAAATGTCCGCAGTCGGTCCCAGAACTTCAGCACCCGACGGCAGGTTGTCCGCATGAGCCACGCGACCGGTATGCATCAGCTGCACAAAGATCTTGCCGCCCTGTGCGTGGACAGCCTGCGTCACTTGCTTCCAACCCTGCACATGGGCTTGGTTGAAGAGGCCCGGAATGCGTGGATAGCCCAGCCCATTGGGTGAGGGCGAGGTGCCCTCGGTGACGATCAGGCCGGCTGTGGCCCGTTGGCTGTAGTATTCGGCAATCAGGGCGTTCGGTGTGTTGTGTTCCACGGCGCGGTGTCGCGTCATAGGCGCCATCACGATGTGATTGCGCAACTGTAGGGAGGGATTAACGAAGGGTGTAAAGAGCATGTCGGGCTTTCTGTCGATGCGGGATTCATACGTCATTTCACTGGGCCTGGGGAAGGTAGGCCGGGCGCGGGGCCGTCAAGCCTCGCCGAACCTGTTCGGTGAACGCGTCAGCCAGCACCTCGTCGGCGCCGTCAGCCAGACCGTCGAGTGCGCGCTGAACGATCTCTTCGGGGCTGGTCTTCGGAATCTCGAAGCCGCGCGTGAGGTCGGTATCGACGCCGGCCATGTGCAGGCCCAGAACCTGGGTCTTCTGGCTGGCCAACTCGTGGCGCAAGGCATTGGTCAAAGACCATGCCGCTGACTTGCTCGCCGAATAGGCAGCCAGCTCCGCGCCGTTAATCCACGAGGCCACCGACAGCACATTGATCAATGCGCCACCGCCGTTGCTATTGAGCACGGGTGCAAAGGCCTTGCTCACGCTCAGCACGCCGAAGAAGTTGGTCTCGAAGATGCGTCGGGCCACCTCTTCGCTGTCATCGGCGAGAAAGCCACCCACCTGGGCTATCCCGGCGTTGTTGATCACCAGGTTCACGTCGGTGGCCACCCGTGCTGCAGCCGCGATCTCTTCAGGCTTGGTGACATCAAGCCGCAAGGCATGCACGCCCGGCAGCGTCACAGTGGCAGGGTCCCGTGCGGCGGCGTAGACCTTGCGGGCGCCACGTGCGAGAAGCTCGCGGGCAAATGCGAGGCCGATGCCACGGTTGGCACCGGTGACGAGGACGACAGAGTTTTCAATGTTCATGGAAGGCTCCAGTTGATTGGTTCAGTTTTCAAGTGAATTCGTCATGTTTCGGAGGGTGCTGCGTCGTTCTGTGGGACGTCATCGCATCTTGATCACCACCTTGCCTTTGGCCCGGCCGCTTTCGACATAAGCCAGGGCTTCGTTGGTGGATTCGAAGGGGAAGACCTTGTCGACCACCGGGCGGATGGCGCCTGCCTCGATGAGCGATGCGATCCGACGAAGCTGGCTTCCGTTGCCCTTCATGAACAGAAAGGTGTAGCTGACCCCGAGGCGACGTGCTTTGCGGCGAACGCTGAAACTTAGCGCTCTGAAGATCTGTCTCACTGGCCACGACGCTTTGATATTCTTGCCAAACTGCAGGTCCGGTGGCGCGGTGATGGACACGACGTGACCGCCAGGCTTGAGCACGCCCATGGACGTCTTCAATGTCTTTTCATCCTGACTGTTCAGCACCACGTCGTAGTCGCGCAGCTGATCTTCAAAGGCGTCTTTGCGGTAATCGATCACGACATCCGCGCCCAGGCTTTTCACCAGCGCCTCGTTGCCGGCGCTGGTGGTGGTGGCCACGGTGGCGCCCAGGTGCTTGGCCAACTGGATCGCAAATGTTCCGACACCGCCGGAACCCGCCTGGATGAATACCTTCTGCCCCTTCTGAAGCTTTGCTTTCTCGACCAGCGCCTGCCATGCCGTCAAACCGACCAGGGGGATCGAGGCGGCCTCCTCCATGGTGATGTTCTTAGGCTTGAGCGCCACGGTATCCTCATTGACCGCAACGAGCTCTGCAAAGGTTCCGATGCGCAGGTCACGGGGCCTCGCGTAAACCTCGTCGCCCACCTTGAATTGACGAGCGCGGGCACCGACACGAACCACCACACCGGCCACGTCGTGCCCGAGGATGAAGGGGGTGCGGTAAGGCAGGATGAGCTTGAACTCGCCGTTGCGCACTTTGGCGTCGATGAGATTGACGGCTGACGCGTAGACCTCGATCAACACCTCGTCGGCCATTAGTTCCGGTTCTGGCACGTCAACAGCCCGCAAAGGCTCCCGCTTGCCGTAACGATCCACGATGAAAGCTTTCATAGATTTTCCTCAGTAGTGCCAGATTCAGGACCACAACCAGTGGCAGTTGACGGGGCTCTTGATATGATGGTCGTCATATGTAATGTCAAAAAAAATGAGGCGGCCAATCAAGACCCTGAGGAGTCAAGACGCTTCAATGCCGCACTGCACAAAGATTCCGACAGGGCGGCGTCATCGACCGCGCGAGCCAAGATTAGCGTGCCCACCATGGTAGCGACCGCCACCAAAGCGCGATCATGGGCGTCTGGCTGCCCCCAGTCCGGTAGCTGGCGCGCGACCTGATCGATCATTTCCTTGATACCGCGCGTGGTCACCCGGCGCACCTCAGGCGCTTGACGGTGCATCTCGGAACCAAGTGCGGCCACGGGGCATCCCGTCTCAATGCTCATGAGATGCTCCTTGGAGAGGTAGGCCTGTACCAATGCCTGGAAAGCTCCTTTTGAACACGCTGAGGAGAGGGCAAGGGCGCCAGCAGCGTTTGACTCGGCGCCAGCTTGCTCTGCCGCCTTGGCCAGCATGGCCTCTCGCGAGTCGAAGTGGGCGTAGAACGCACCATGCGTCAAGCCAGCCTCTTTCATGATGTCTGCCACACCCGTACCGTCAAAGCCACTGCGGCGGATGGCGCGTGCCGCAGCCTGTACGATCCGTTTGTGGGAAGCCTCCTTTGCGGCGGCTCGGGAATTGATTGTTGAGTTTCGCATGATGATCATCATATAACACGTAAATCGATGACGCAAGTGCGGAGACGTTGATCGTTCAAATTTGCGGGAGAGGTTTCCCTGCGGGCACGAAGCCGAAAGAAAAAAGGTCAGCGGTATATCGGTGCCTTTGCCAAAGCACCAAAGGTCATGTCGTATTTCATACGGTGTCGCCTGCTTCTTATGCGGGTCACGTGCCGTCAGCCAACGCATCTTCCACGTGGCCGTATGGACCCCCACTATCTCCCTAAGGTCACCGTCACTCAACAACCTCCAGCCCGAGCGCACGGCGAGATAGATACATGGTGCCGCTGTATCGAGGGGGGCATTACGTCGTCGGTTCAAGGACCAGCGCCCAGTTAATCGTAAACTGCGCGAGCAATCCGAAGAAGATCCTGACGCGGCGCTGCAGCAGACGGGACCCGCTCTCGGTAAGGTACATTAGCTTCGCTGCTGGGCTCTTTAACTACGGAAAAAGAAATCCACCCGTTGGTCTTGGCGGGACTCTAATGTTTTCGATCTGGCGGAATTGAAAGCGGTTGGTGACATAAGTCGTCGAGAGAGTTCGCCTCTTACCTATTGGCCGTTGGTTCGATACCCATCAAGGCGGGCACCGTCTATGACGAACGCCGTGATGTAGCTGTTGTCTGAAGTTGTGCGATCCATTCATGCCTCGGATACATCGCCTCAAGCCAACAGCACAGATCGGATTTTTCCTGACCATCAAGCGCGGGCAATGCAGCCCGCAAGTCTTCCGAATCTTTTGTCCGCATGTGTTTAGCCTTGAACAACAGCGTAAGCGCCGGAGCAAGATACGGAATTCCGCTTTGGGTCTCACGGATAGCAACTGATCGGGGTAACCGGAAAGACTGATCCCGTTTGTAAATCCACTGCTCTGGGGTGCCCGGCTCGATCATCATGTCTACACGCCAGCAAAGGTTCGCCATGTCCGCTCCCCACAATTGGGTCGTCTCCGGCCGAGGCTTCGCACCTGGTGCAAGGTAGGTAAAATGTCCATCGCGAACTTCGAAGAAATCCAACTCGCGAAATTCGGCAAGAAAGAGATCGACATCTTTTGAAAGTATGCAGAACTCCAGATCCTCGTGAGAGCGGGTCTGGTATCCATGCCACAGATCGAGTGCCCAACCACCGACAACATACCAGGGTGAGGTCTGATAACGGAGACGCTCGAAAAGCTGTCCCGGCGCCCAGGCTTCCCACGCATCGTCTGGAAGAGGCTGCATGTTTTTGTACTCGCCTTTCAATGGGTCGGAACCATCTTTCTACCGCGTATCTGTCCGACGCGCTTTTCTGGATCGCAGAGCGGAAGACGCGGGCGATGCTCAAGATTTGGCCGGTATTTCCCGTCGATTAAAGGCGAGATCGTCAGGGCGCCTTTAAACTAACGAACAGTCCTACCTCCTTCGTGATCGTCAACTGCCCGTGGCTTGCGCGGAAGGCATGCTCAATCGCGTCACGCAGCGCAGCCAGTTCCGCCGGGCTGGCTTCATCGCCAGGCGGATAGGAGGTGAGGGCCAGAAAGACGTCCTCCGGATCGGTCACTCGCAAATGTGCTGGATAACGCATAACTCTGACGTTGCCGAACAGGCTCGCCAACATTTCGCAAGCTTCGTCAAATCCAAAAGCGGCGGCCGATGGATCAATAGGTGGACTGCCGAATATGGTGGCGAAATCATAAAGTTCATGCAGGTTGCCTTTTCCGTTGGTCGTTACGGCCAGACTACCGCCAGGTTTCAAGACGCGATGCATTTCTGCGATTGCTTTCGCTGGCTCGGACAAGTGGTAAAGCATGTGCATGGCGGTCACCACGTCAAAGGACGCATCATCGAAGGGGAGGGCGGCCGCATCGGCCTGACGGCCTTCAACAATTGCGAAGGGGAGCAACTTGCAACGCCCTACGGCTTCGTCGACCATACCAGTTGAATGATCTGTAAGTGTTAGCTCCAAGTCGGAGGGCCATTCGCGTGCGGTTTGTGCCCAGAGCCAACCGGGACCGCATCCGATATCAGCTACGTTATCGCCAGCTTTAATCGGGAGATGTCCTGCGACCCAGCTGAACCAATCAGTTTCGGCAATTGTGTAGTTCCGGTGCAGGCGCGCACGGGCGTCGAGGTTTCGACTATTCGCGTACTGTCTTTCGTTGCCCGTGGTGAGCGTCGACATTCATTGACCCTGTAATATCAGCAACTTCACGCCGTAGGACAGCAACAGAACAAAGCGTCCAGGCAATGAAGAATGCAGTTCCGCTTTCTACGACGTGCTTGCTATCGGCCCACATCGCCAATGTTTTCTATTTTACGAACCTTCATCGCTCAATCGATGATGAAGAGCTTTGCACCGGTTGTGGTGGAGGATCGATGTGCTGGATCACCAAAATCGGAAACTTGATAGCTCATGCCGGCGGTCAGCGTGAACCGCCGATCGTCCCGAAGTTCCGTTTCGAGCACCCCTTCGAGGACATAGAGGATGTGCCCGCGATCACACCAATGATCTGCAAGATAGTCCTCCGAATATTCGACATGACGGATACGAACATCACCCATCGACGTTGTGCGCCAATACGCCCTTCCTGTCTCACCTGGATGCTCCGTGATCTCTACGCTGTTCCAGTCGATGACGGCAAAAGGATGGGCCGGGAGTTTCATATGGGTGATGCCAATTTTAGAACTTGTCAATTTGGGTGAAGATGCCACGCGCGCAACATCCACGATATCGTCAAATTTCTTGGGTCGGTATAAGCGATCTATATATCGACAGAAGCTAACCAAAAGCCGAAAGGGCTTTCGCACTTATTAAAGTTGGCTCAGGTTGAAACCAGGACGTGCGAACTTTTCACGTCCTCAGCGACGAAGTCGTGAGGATTTTTAGTACCTGTTGGCTTCTTGAGTATCGGCGATGTTCCCTATGAAATTCACAATGGCTTCCGAGCAATCTAGTGCTGCGATTTGAAACAAAAAGTGCGGTGCATCAATCTCTTTCACCTGAAGTCCGTTTGCAATCGACTTCAAATCATTGGCGGCACCGCTAGGCATAAGTCGATCTCGCAACGCTTTCAGGTAGAGGACCGGCTGTCCGATTGATACGCCAGGCGAGATAATATCAGCGTTCAGTGCAGCCTCAGCACGCGCCGTGAGAACGTGTGGAGCGACCGAAGCGAGTGCCACCCGCAATTTCTCGCGTCGTTCAGGGGTGGAACCTCTTCCGAGCAGTAAAGCCGACAGCAGTCGTTGGGGAAGCAGGCGTGGCGAAAACATCTTTGAAAGCAAACTTAGGACGGGTTTGAACGGAAGATCTAATCGCCCGAATGATGCTCCCAAGATGACCGCCTTTACTTTTAGCGGTTCAACTTGCGCGACACGAAATGCGATGGGTCCAGAAAATGACTCTCCGACGATGAAAACATCACCGTCCGGAAGCTGATTGCGAACGAATGACACCAACGCATCGTAGTCAAGAAAAACATCGGTTGGATACGAGATGATCCGGACTTCAACGGTTTTTCTGAGTGCATCGGCTATATCGTCGAGCATGATGCCAGTACCATCCAGACCAGGTAGCAAGATGACAGTACCATGGCTTGTCTTTTCCATGAGATTATTCCGTATGCCGCATAGGAGCCACGTGCCTTGCCTGCTCATTGCCGGCTGCTCGTGAAACCGCGCCTCTGAGCCACCGGTGCGCAGGGTCTTGTGTCCGTCGGTTGTGCCAGATTTGAGCGAATGCAAATGAAGGGATATCGAACGGTGGTTCGAACATACGAACGTCAGCCGCGGGCTCATATGCTTCCAACGCCCGACGGGCAACGGTAAGGACCAAATCGGTGCCGGAAACAAGGCGTGCGGCCAAGCCCCAATGTGGAAGTATAGTCGTGATACGTCGTACTTGGCCGATCTTCGAAAGCGCAATGTCTATTTCGCTCGGCGTCCCGTCTTCCATTGTCACCAGGATATGAGGGTGATTCAGATACTGATCGAGGCTGAAAGAAGTGTTTTCTTTGAGGGTATCTACAGACGCCAGACACGAAAATTGTTCTTCGAACAACAGCGCCTGGTCAATCTCCTGCGGGAGGTTCGGGAAAACGCCAAGTGCCAGATCGACCTCGCCCTGGACAACCTGGCGCATCATTCCCAGACGATCCGAATGCGTAACGATAATATCCATGCCTGGCGCCTCTGCTCTTATGAGTCGGGTCATCGCAGGCAGAATTACGGATGAGCCATAGTCCGACATCGCTATCCGAAACTGCCGGAACTCGCTCGCCGCATGAAACTGTGCGGGGCCGACCAGCAGTCTGACTTGCTGCAATGTGGTTTTGAGAATGGGCAACAAATATCTTGCCTTCGATGTCAGGGTGAGCGCGCCATTTTTTCTGATCAAAAGAGGGTCATCAAGCAGTGCTCTTAACCTTGAAAGCGCATGGCTGACCGCTGGCTGGCTCATGCCCAGCCTCACGGAGGCTCGCGATACGTGCTGTTCAGCCAAAAGCGCGTCCAGCACGACGAGCAGATTGAGATCGACGTTCCTCAGATTATTCATTGAGTTCATAAGAAACATGTTATTTCGGAATTTCCATTCCGTAAACGGATAGTTCATGACGCTGGCAAAGGAGGCCACGGGTCATGAACAATATCACTTATCTCGTCGCAGCGATCATCACTGGTGCTGCGGTTCCTTTCCAAGCGGGAGCGAATGCGGCATTGGGCCGTTCTCTTTCCCATCCCCTCTGGGGAACTGCAATTTCGCTGTGTGTCAGCATTCTCTGCATTATCCCGGTCATGCTTGCCGCACGAGTACCGTTTCCAACCATCACCCCCGCGCTCCAAGCGCCCAACTGGATATGGATCGGGGGCGTGGTCGGGGTCATCTACGTAACCGGCGCGCTCATGATCGCGCCGAAGCTGGGCGCTGCGACTTTCATCATTGCGATTATCGTCGGGCAAATGATCGCGTCCGCTACGATCGACGCCTTCGGGTTGATGGGCTTTCCCCGGCAAGCTCTCAGCGCATCCCGCCTGATTGGCCTGATCGTCGTTGCGACCGGCATCTGCATCATGCAGTTCCCAACTTTATTCGGGAACCAGAAACTCTAAAGACGCGAACTGAGGCTTGACACATGAACATCTTGCATATCGACAGCAGCATTTCCGGTGAAACGTCCGTCAGCAGAATGCTTTCGAGGGAAACTGTTGCTCGCCTTGTCAGCATCTATCCACAATCGAAAGTCATCCACCGTGATCTTGTTATCGATCCCCCATCTCATTTCGTTGGCGCGCATGTCCAGGAGGGCTCGACTGCATCCCACGCCCTTCTGGACGAGTTTCTTGATGCCGATGTGGTTGTGATTGGCGCGGCGTTTTACAATCTCTCCGTCCCTAGCCAACTCAAGGCGTGGGTTGATCGCATCATAGTGGCCGGTAAAACATTCAGATACGGTGACACTGGTGCTGAGGGATTGGCTGGTGATAAGCGCGTGATCACTGTTCTCGCGCGTGGTGGAAAATATCGATTGGGCCCAACTCTGGATGCCTCAGAGCACGCAGAATCTTATCTCCGCTCGATTTTTCAGTTCATTGGCGTGAGTGATTTCGAAGTCATAGTTGCAGAGGGTGTTTCGATGGGTGAAGCAGAACGCGCAGCGGCAACAAAAACTGCACTCGCTCAAATTGCTTATCTCTCTTAGGTCAGCGGACTTTAGAGACCTAATCGGCAGAATCCAGCCCAAGCCCATAAGTGGCGATTGCGGGGACCTCGCGTGCGATGGAGTAAAAGTCGCGTAGCTCGAAGTATGACGCATACGCCGAGCCGACCTTATCCAGGCCGGCTTGGCGAAATGCCATCTTTGAGCGTGTAAGGTGGAAATACTGGGAGATGACGATCACGCTCTTCATGCCTCTGATTTTCAGCATTTGGGCAACGTTATCTGCGGTTGCGCGCGTCGTATTGCCTTGCTCGTCCATCAGGATTTTTTCTGTCGGAATGCCTTTGGCCACAAGGTAGTCACGCATGACGAGAGCTTAGCTGAAGCCCTCCTTTCCAGTGCCACCACTGACGACTATGAGTGATATTTGCTTGTTTTCCAGCAGCGTCTTCGAACGGTCCAATCGCGCCTGAAGTCTTGATGAGGGAGTTCCATCCGTATTGACCTTCGAGCCAAGCACCACCCCCGCATCTGCAGGATCGGTGCGTTCAAGAAGGCCATCGAGAGTGATAAGCAAAGAGAAGATCAATCCGAGCGCAATCACGGGAACGAATATTTTGAACATCGATGTCGTCACCGCGTCTCGCCGTCAGAAGGAACGAACTGCTTCAAATTCATCTCTGAGGCATCTTGCAAGTTCTTCCGCCAACAACGTCGGTGTTGAACTCAGGAATACACCAAAATTGGCGCGCGGTGCCTCTGGAAGACCAAATCGTTGGCCGATGTTTTGGCAGTCTGACGTCAGGGTTTCAGGAAAAAGGAGGCCTACACCCAGACCTGCCCGCAACGCCGCCATCATCGAAGGTAGCGTTTTGACACGACATCCCACTCTCCATGAGATGTTATTTTCCGCCAGTAACGAGATCATCCTGTCCTGCCAGGAGCAGGTCAGATCAGTCATTATGAGTGGTAGCGGCTGGGCTTCGTCGAGTTCCATCAGTCGGCTAGCGCACCAGACAAGCTGGTGAGAAATATGGCAGCGTGGCGGGACGTCGAAGCTTGAAGGGTCCGCAATGACCATGTCGCATCGGGCGTCATTCAATTGCCGGGCAAGATCGGTAGAATATGAGGAGGTGAGTTCCAGCTCCGCAAGCGGATGATTTTGCCGAAACTGGGCCAATATCAGCGGTAACCGGGTGACCGCAAGGTCTTCGAAAATCCCTAGCCGGAGTCTTCCAGACAGTCGCCTGTCAGCCAGCCCCCTTTGCATATCCTCGGTCAGCGCTAAGATTTTGCGCGCATAACCAAGGAACTCTTCTCCATCTCTCGTGAGAACGACACCACGGGGAGATCGCTCGAACAGCTTTGCACTGAGGTCCCGTTCAATCTTCTGTAATTGCATGCTGATTGCTGCCTGCGTTCTAGCGAGACTATCGGTTGCCTTGCTAACCGCTCCAGCTTCAGCGACCACGACAAAAGCCTTCAGCGCGCGGATATCGAAAGTAACATCCATAAGAAAACCTTATAATGAATTAATCAATATAAGGATATCGCTGAGGGATCGGGTTTGGCAAGAGGGGGAGATTGATCAGGAGATTGTTACATGGATTACAGAGCACGCCTTGAAGCCTTCGGAGTGAGTTGGCCTGAGTTATCGCGACCGAACCTGCCATTCGTTCCCGCGCACATTGTCGGAGATTTTCTTTATGTATCGGGGCAGATTCCTGAACAGGGAGCTGATATCCCGGTTACGGGAAAAGTCGGTGCGGAAGTGGATGCCGAAACCGCACTACAAAGCGCGCGTATCTGCGCGGCGAATGTTATCTACTGGGCGCACAGTGCTCTTGGAGGTGACCTGGATCGCGTCGTCAAAGTCGCTAAACTGACTGTTTTCGTAAACGCGGTGCCCGGCTTTGCAGGTTTCTCTCACCTTGCCAACGGCGCGTCGGACGTGATGAATGCTGTCTTCGGTGATCGTGGCGAACATGCCCGTTCAGCTGTTGGAATGGCAGGACTGCCTGCCAACGTACCTGTCGAGGTCGAAGCCATTTTTCAGATCCGGTAATCACACAGATGCCAGTTATCCATTTCAACCATAGCGGCGCCGGGTTACCCCATCCGGAAACCACACAGGCGATCATTGCGCAGCTTTTGGCTGAGCAGGATTTGGGCCCGATGGAAGCTGCCTCGCTTGTCAGCCGCGAAAGTGAAGCGACATATGTCGTCGCGGCGCAACTCCTCAACTGTAGACCCGATCAAATTTCTTTCGGAACCGGGCACGGTCAGCTTTACGGCGACATTGTTTCCGCGATTCCCATGCATGGCGGTGATCGGATACTGGTCAGCCGCCAGGAGTGGTATGGCAATATCGATGCATTGCAGCGAACAGCTAATCTAACGGGTGCGAAGCTATCTGTGATGGGCTCGGATCAGACGACGACTGTCGACGTGGATGCGCTCAAGGCATCCCTGTCTCCCAACGTCCGCGTGGTGGCGCTCACGTGGATCGGTGCCAGCGGCGCGCTGATCAATCCCGCTGTCGAAATCGGGCGAGCTATCAGACACAGCGGATCGAATGCTTTTTTCGTTATAGACGCGAGCCAGGCGCTAGGCCAAATCCCTGCTGATGTTCAGGAACTAAGCTGCGATGCTCTCGTCGCCTGCGGTCGAAAATTTTTGAGAGGTCCTCGTGGTACGGCCCTGGCATATGTGTCTGATCGTTTACTGAAGGAGATATCGTCTGCTCCCTTGAAAACTCAGGCACCGCGTAACGTCCGCTCCTTCGAACCAGGTGAACAATCAGTCGCCTTGCGCCTCGGTTTGAAAGTCGCATTGGAAAAGACCCTGGAGACCGGAGTTGCTCAAACTCAACCAGTAATCCAGGCCAAAGCGGAGTTTCTACGGAATTCCCTAAGCGCAATACCGGGATTGAGCATTCTTGATCTGGGAGCGCATAAGGGAGCATGCGTCACGTTCACGATCGATGGTGTGACTTGTGCCGATGTCAAAGATCGGCTGTCCACGCAAGGCATTTCAATCGGAATGCATGGGAAGAACTACTCTCCCTACGATCTCGAAATTCGGGGCATTTCCCAGTTACTTCGCGCGTCAGTCCACCTCTCCACGACCGAAAATGAGATCGCAACCTTCATAGATGCGGTGCGGACCATTGCAGCAATCGGACAAACAAAAAATGGAGAGCCCTTATGAGTCGCTCGTTGAAAAGAAAAACCGCCCTGCTTTTGGGTGGTGCAAAAGGCTTGGGCTTCGGCGTTGCCGAGGCACTGGCGAAGCAGCATGTGAATGTCATTCTCGTTGGGCGAGACGAGGAGGCGTTGAATTCGGCTAAAACGGCTCTTTCGAAATACGCGGTTGATGTCAATGTGGTGACCTGTGATCTCTCTGAAGGCGCGAGCGTCGCCGCCATGGTCCAAGCTGTCGATGAATTGGCTGGCGGCGTAGATATCGTTCTTATCAATGGCGGCGGACCTCCGCCTCTGCTTGCCTCCGATTTTGACGCCAACATCTGGCGAACGCAGTTCATGTCCCTATTTCTGGCGCAGATCAAAATTGCCACACACTTCTTGAGCGGGATGCGCCAACGCGGGTTCGGTAGAATTCTGGCCGTTTCCTCAACGAGTATTCGAGAGCCGATACCGGGTCTTGCCGCATCGAATGCTTTGCGATCGGCCCTTGCTGGCTGGGCAAAGACGCTCGCAACCGAGGTTGCCTCTGACGGTGTCACCGTAAACCTTATACTGCCAGGGCGCTTCGCTACCGAACGTACCGTTCGTCTGGACCGACTGGATGCCGAGGAGCAGGGGCTCGATCCGGCAGAAATTGCTGCACGCAGCCAACGTGAAATACCGATTGGCCGATATGGCACGCCTCAGGAATTTGGCGACGTCGTTGCATTTCTGGCCAGCGATCAAGCGCGATATATCACAGGCGTCGCACTACCTGTCGATGGTGGGCTGAGCCGGTCCATGCTTTGATCTTGATACGGTGCAACAACCCGAAATCTATCTCGAGTAAGGCAACTTTGATATGCCGTCCCACGTAACGCCCTTGGATCAATTAAAGCTCGTACCGCTTGTCGATTATCCACATCTTGTAGGGCAGGTCGCAACATTGTTGAACCGTGAGTGGGGGCATCTTCCGCCTTGGGCCAATCTGGCCGCTTTGACGGACGGTTTGCAGCAACGTCTCCAGACGGAGAAGGCACCTTTTGCCCTGGTTGCGCTGCTTGATCAGGAGCTTGTCGGTAGCGGAAGCATCAAGATCGACGAGTTACCCGATCTGCCTGATAAGAAGTTTTGGATCGGTGATGTGATTGTTGATCCAAAACATCGGGGACGAGGCGTCGGTGCGACCATCGTCCGAGTTAATCGAGTATGCGAAAATGTTCGGCTTGAGCCAGCTTCATCTCTACACGCCTGATCAGCAGGACTTCTATCGAAAAATAGGCTGGCAGGGTGTCGGCCAACACGCCGCAAACGGCGAGGACAACACCGTCATGCGGTATGAATTATCTGTAAGAACTAGTTAGAGGAAACAGACCATGAATGATGTCGTCCTACCCGTTCAAAAACAGCTGGAAGCTTACAACGCCCGCGACATAGACGCGTTCATGCCCTGGTGGGCGGAAGATTGCCAATATTATGCGTTCCCAGACACATTGCTGGCGGGGAACGCTCAGGAGATTAGGGCGCGACATATCGAGCGCTTCAAAGAGCCGGACTTACAAGGTACGCTGCTCAAACGCATTGTTGTTGGAGACGTGGTGATTGATTACGAGACCGTCATAAGGACATTTCCTCAGGGTGTAGGCGAGATCGATGTCATTTGCATTTACATCATTGTAGACAGCAAGATCTCGAAAGCTTGGTTTAAGATTAGCGAGCCTCGAATGAGATCAGCCGAAACGTAACCCGGCTTAAGGAAGAGCTTTCGGGATCTGCGGTGTCGCACGCGAAGACACCAATTTATCGCGACCTTTATCAAAGCAGGAAATTGCCTACGCCGCCACTGAGATAGGTAATCGTGGATGACTCCCCGTGCAAACGCTTTAGAGATGACGTCATCCTTCGTGTCCTAGTTTTATTGCCTAGCTTCCCGAATGGCTGATCGTACAGCGTTTTCTATGGGCAGGGTCCTTGCCAGCTTCGCCGCCGGGATGGCCGTGCAAGCGAGGAGAAGCTAGCAAGCATTTTGTATCACTTTCAAGATATCGACGGGGATACAAAGGCTTTAGCTGGGTGAAATCTTACTACAGTCGATCATTTCATTGCTAATGGGGAGTGCGCTCTTGCCAAACATGAATGCTTTTTCATTTTGCTGAAATGGGAAACGGCTAAGGTGCCAAGCCACCCGCCACCGTTATCACGGTCCCAGAAATGAATTTTGCTTTCGGCAAAGCGAGCCATACTGCAGCATTGGCAACGTCTTCCGGCTGAGCAATGCGCCCGAGGGGAGCAGTTGAAGCAACAATCGCTGGACGGTCGGGATTGCCTTTACGGACATGAATTTCGGTGTCCGCCGTCCCCACGCGAATGGCGTTAACGCGAATGCCTAAGTGACCAAGCTCCTTACCTGCGCCGACCGTCAGCGTTTCGACGGCTCCCTTAGATTCAGCATAATGCACATATTCTCCGGGGCTTCCGATGGAGGCAGCTAGCGATGAGATATTGATGATGGAACCGCCAGCACCCCCGCTGTCGATGGCCATAGGAGCGACAGCCTCCTGGAGGCAGTAGACTGTGCCAAATAGGTTGGTAGCAAACGTTTTAGTGAGGATATCCTCCGTCACTTCAGCGATTGAAGTCGATTGACCGATGATGCCGGCATTGTTCACCAAGCATGAGAGGCGTCCAAAAAACTGGTCGCAGGTCTTGAACATTTCTTTTACGGCAGAACGATCCGAGATGTTTGCACGTACAGCCAGAGCGTTGGAGCCCAGAGCCTGACACAGGTCCACAACTCTGGCCGCTCCATCAATGTCCGAATTGTAGTTTACGCAGACGTCGAATCCTTCTGTCGCAAACTCTACCGCGGTCCTTGCTCCGATCCCCTTGCTACTCCCCGTGACGATCACAAAGGGTCTTTCAGTCATAATAAATCCTCATTATCTAATCGCTTCCAGCTGCGGAACATGTACCTAGGCATATCTTGAGCCGATCGCGACTCGATCGAATGGCAGGGATGAAGCCAGAAGGTTGGCGCGACCTATCGGCTAGCTCAGGCCTTTCGACCAAAGCTAGCAATACTTCAGTCAGTTCTTATTGTCAGAATTCTTCCCACTTGCTCTTGGAGGTATCGAGCGCCGCATTGCCGGAGAAGGCGGCGGAGATGCGGCGACCGAGCGCGCGGGCAGGGGAGGCGGAGGGACGATCAGCCGTGGAGGCCGTGCGAACGTTTGCTGCATTTCCTGCATAGCTGCCTTCGGAAAGCTTGAACTGCGCCAGCAGCTGGTTGAGCGAATGCACTTCCTGCGCAAGACCATGGCTTGCAGCGGTCGATTCTTCCACCATGGCCGCGTTCTTCTGCGTGTCCTGATCCATCTGATTGACGGCAGTGTTGATCTGCTGAAGACCGGAGAACTGTTCCTGTGCCGACTCTGCGATGGCCGCAACGTGACGGTTGATCTCCTGAACTTCAGCCACGATCGTTTCCAGCGCGCGACCGGTCTCGCCGACCAGTGTCACGCCTTCTTCGACCTGCGTGTTCGAGGTGGTGATCAGCGCCTTGATGTCCTTGGCAGCGTTGGCGGAACGCTGCGCAAGCT
>JAAIGF010024242.1_pt1 | contig 120021 bp, 105 predicted proteins | sample 6487441 | NCBI WGS metagenome assembly JAAIGF01 (sample SAMN13974129, study PRJNA590717) | phyllosphere metagenome | biome: pepper field; feature: multiple bacterial spot infested pepper fields; material: pepper leaves; isolation source: leaves from pepper fields | host: Capsicum annuum ... | reverse complement strand
TGCTTTTTCTTTTTACCGGTAAGATATTTTTTATAACTTGCCAACTCTTGGCAGAAAGGTCTGAACTATATGTTTTTATTCGCATTTAAACAATATAAATCCTTTCTGCCTTTTTTTCAAAAATAATTCAAACAGCTTCTTAGAGAAAACAATATTCCGTAGGAATAATATCTGTGTAGAAAAACAGGGTTCAACGTAAACAGCGCGTCAGAGGTGTGCTATCTGTAGCACGGTAAAAGATAGAACTCCTCCGGAACAAATCATATCAGGTTTGGACCGCCGACAAACCTTGAAGGTTTAAAACAGGTATCTTTCAACCATAGAGCCTTGAATGAACAATCGATTAACTACTGAATCCTAAATCTTGAATTTTGAACCCTGAATCTTAAACCCGCTTCCTTTCTTACCCTACATCAACACATTCCCGACATCCCTGCCGTACATTTGTACCATAAAACAATCACGATATGAAAACAGTATATCACAAAGCAGATACCAGAGGACATGCCAACCACGGATGGCTGAACAGCTACCATACTTTTAGCTTTGCCGGTTACCAGAATCAGGACCGGACGAGCTTTGGCGTATTAAGAGTATTGAACGACGACACCGTTACCCAGGGAATGGGCTTCGGAACCCATCCGCACCGCGATATGGAAATTATTTCCATTCCGTTGGAAGGCGATCTGGAGCATAAAGATTCCATGGGAACCACCGCAGTGATCAGAAGAGGCGAGATCCAGGTGATGAGTGCCGGAACCGGAGTGATGCACAGCGAGTACAACAGGAACAAAGACCAGGCCGTAAAGTTCCTGCAGATCTGGGTATTCCCGAGGGAAGTGGGCGTAGAGCCGAGATACGATCAGAAAAGCATTAAAGAAGGGGAAAAGACCAATGGATTCCAGCAGATTCTTTCCCCGGATAAAAACGATGACGGCGTTTGGATCCATCAGGATGCCTGGTTCAATCTGGCGAACTTTACCAAAGGGAACGGCAAAAATTATATGCTGAACAAAAAAGGGAATGGAGTGTATGCCTTTGTATTGAAAGGAAGCGCAAAAGTGGGAGACCGTATCCTGAATGAAAGAGACGGCTTAGGAATCTGGGATACCCAAAGCTTTAACATCGAAGCGGTGGAAGATACGGAGATCCTCTTGATGGAAGTTCCAATGGAATTACCGGCCTATTTAAAATAATAAACCAGAAAGAGAGTTCTCAGCTGACATTTCCTCCATTAGAGCATGTCAAAATTCACAGAATTTTTGACAGGGTGGTTTTTGCTTGTGTATACGATGATATAATTTCTATTTCATTTTCCAAAAATCTTCCCGAACTTTGTCGCAACAAAAAAAACTTACTTAATAAATAAACAACAATGAAAATATTAGCTATTGCCGGAAGCAATTCCGATACATCGATCAACAAACTTTTAGTTTCTTATGCCGCGTCACTTATCGAAAATGCAGAAGTGGAAACCGTAGACATGAACGACTTTGAAATGCCGATCTACAAGCATCAGCGTGAAGTGGAAAGCGGAGTTCCTCAGCAGGCTAAGGATTTCGCAGCAAAAATTGATGCGGCGGATGTGCTTTTGGTTTCCCTTTCCGAGCACAACGGAACGTATTCCACCGCTTTTAAAAATGTGTTCGACTGGACTTCCAGAATCAAGGACAGAGCCGTATGGAACGAAAAGCCGATGTTGCTAATGGCTACCGCTCCGGGAGGAAGAGGCGGATTAGGAGTTTTGGAAGCTGCTGCCAAGCGTTTCCCTTTACACGGTGGAAATATCGTAGATACATTTACGCTTCCGTTTTTCAATGACAATTTCGATAAATCGGCTCAGAAAATTTCCAATGAAGAGAAAGACAACGAGTTGAAAGAAAAATTGGAAAAGATTTCTGCATTGGAATCGATCCTTGAAAAATAGATTTGAAAATTAATATAAAATTAATATCTTTGCAAAAAGAAAAAAGATGAAAATTCAGACCACTTTTAAAGAATGTTTCTCCAAGAAAGGGAATATTGTGGGCTCTGAAATTCTGAGATAATACAACGGCCGATAATCTACTAAGATTGTCGGCTTTTTTGTTTTCAAAATTTGAAATAAAAGACAATATAATGTGCCGGTTTATCAATGTTACCTGTTGAAAGCATTGTTACACTGTTAAACTGAGGCATTGCTAGATTATTTAAAATATTATGAGCAACACGTACAAATCAGCAGGCGTAGACAAAGAAGAAGGATACAAAACCGTTGACAAGATCAAAAAAGCGGTGGGCGAAACACACAACTCCAATGTACTGAATCATTTGGGAAGTTTCGGGGCATTCTATGAAATCGGAGGATACAAAAATCCGGTACTCGTTTCCGGAACCGATGGGGTGGGAACCAAGCTGAAGGTAGCTTTAGACTCAAAACAATATGGTTCCATCGGGATCGACTGTTTCGCAATGTGTGCCAACGACATCCTTTGCCATGGAGCAAAACCTTTATTCTTCCTCGATTACCTGGCCTGCGGAAAACTGGATTCCGAAATTGCGGCTGAAATCGTTTTGGGAATGGTGAATGCCTGTAAGGACAATAATTGCGCACTGATCGGTGGTGAAACCGCTGAAATGCCTGGAATGTACCAGCCGGGAGATTATGATGTTGCCGGATTCTGCGTAGGAATTGTTGAAAAAGATGAAATCATCGACGGTTCCCAGATCAAGGCAGGAGACAAAATCATCGCTTTGCCAAGCTCAGGTTTTCATTCCAACGGATTCTCTCTGGTAAGAAAAGTATTTCCTGATTTTAATGAAGAATTCGAAGGCAAACCTTTGTACGAAACGCTTTTGGTACCTACCAAATTATATTATAAAGACATTCATAAGATCCTTGAAGAAGTGAAGGTGGCAGGAATTGCCCACATCACCGGCGGAGGATTGTATGAGAATATCCCGAGAATTATCGCCGACGGATTATGTGCTTCCATCGATGCTTCAAAAATTAAAATTCCGAGCATTATGCTGGAACTTGAAAAAAGAGGCGGGGTAGCCCGTGAAGAAATGTTCGGAACCTTCAACATGGGAGTGGGAATGATCGTTGTGGTAGATGCGGAACATGCGGAAAAAATCCTACATCTTCTGGACAACGCCTACGAAATCGGGGAAATTACCGAAGGAAACGAAAAAATTAATTTGACAATTTGAAAATGAGCCGATTAGATAATTCATTTATTTAATTTTCAAATTAACACATTTTCAAATTGATTCATTATATGAAAAATCTTGTTGTACTCGTTTCAGGTTCAGGAACCAACCTTCAGCGAATCATTGATACCATCGACAGCGGGGAAATTCCGGATGCAAAAGTATCTTTGGTCATAGCCGACCGGGAGTGTTTCGGACTGGAAAGGGCAAAAAATCATAACATCGAAAATGTTCTTATTCCGAGAGGAAAGAATTTCAGCAGCGAACTGGGAAAAATCATCCCTGAAAATACGGATCTCATCGTATTGGCCGGATTCTTATCCATTCTGAAACCGGAGTTCTGTGAGAACTGGACCGGAAAGATCATCAACATCCATCCGGCACTGCTTCCGAAATTCGGAGGCAAGGGAATGTGGGGACACCATGTTCATGAAGCGGTGATCGAAGCAAAGGAAAAAGAAAGCGGAGCTACCGTACATTTTGTAACGCCGGGAATCGATGAAGGGGAAGCCATCCTTCAGAAAGCATTTCCGATAACGGAAGAAGATACCGCGGGAACCGTCGCTCAGAAAGTCCACCAGGTAGAATACGAAATCTTCCCGGAAGCCATCAACAAAGTGTTGAACAATTTACCAATATAGCAATATAACAATGTACCAATATTATATTGATACATTGTTACACTGATGCATTATTATATTGATACACTGTTATATTGATACATTGTTATATTAATTAAAAAAATCTAAGTAAAAATAAAGACCGGAGGTGAAAGAACCGGTCTACAGTTTGAAATAGCTGTAAAAAGTAAAAAATCGAAAGTAAAATGAGTAAAAAGAGAGTTTTAATCAGTGTTTCTGACAAAAGCGGATTGACCGAATTCGCTCAGTTTCTGGAAGCCCGAAATTATGAATTGATTTCTACAGGAGGGACGTTCAAACATTTGAAAGACGCTGGTTTAAATCCCATTCAGATTGATGAAGTAACCGATTTCCCTGAAATGCTGGACGGAAGAGTGAAGACCCTTCACCCTAAAGTACACGGCGGATTATTGGCGGTCCGTTCCAACGAAGAGCACATGAATACCGTTCAGGAACACGGAATCGGTCTGATCGACATGGTCATCGTGAATCTTTACCCGTTCTTTGAAAATGTCAACAAAGACATTTCCCTTCACGAAAAGGTAGAATTCATCGACATCGGAGGTCCTTCCATGCTCCGTTCGGCGGCAAAAAACTTCGATTCCGTAACGGTAATTACCGATGTGGAAGATTATGCAGCCGTACAGTCGGAAATGGAACAGAACGGCGATACCTACATCGAAACCCGTAAAAAGCTGGCCGGAAAGGTATTCAACCTTACTTCAGCTTATGATGCGGCGATCTCAAGAATGCTTCTTGATGAAGAATATCCGACTTATCTGAATGCATCCTACAAAAAGGTTTCCGATTTACGATACGGCGAAAACCCGCACCAAACGGCAGCGTACTACGTTTCTACTTTCGAGAACGGTGCTATGAAGGATTTCGAGCAATTGGGAGGTAAAGAATTGTCTTTTAATAATTTAAGAGACATGGACCTTTGCTGGAAAGTCGTTACGGAATTTAAGGAAGAAATGGCCTGTTGTGCCGTAAAGCATTCCACCCCTTGTGGAGTGGCCATCGGGACTTCAGCCCTAGAAACTTATCAGAAAACTTTTGAATGCGATCCGGTTTCAATCTTTGGCGGAATTGTTGCAATGAACTACAAAATCGATGCGGCAACCGCGGAAGAATTGAACAAAACGTTCCTTGAAATCGTAATGGCTCCTGAGTTTGACGAAGCAGCCTTAGAGGTTTTAAGAAAAAAGAAAAACCTGAGAATTATCAAGATCGTAAACCCGGTTTCCGATAAGCAGACCTGGGTGAAGATCGACGGCGGAATTCTGGTTCAGGACAACGACAGTATTTTCTCAGACGATATTAAAGTCGTGACGGAAACCCAGCCTACCGAAGAGCAGAGAAAAGCATTGCTGTTCTCCCAGAGAGTGGTAAAATATGTAAAATCCAATGCCATCGTGGTATCCAACGGAATCCAGGCTTTCGGGATCGGCGGCGGTCAGGTAAACCGGATCTGGGCTACCCAGCAGGCCATCGAAAGAGCAAAGGAGAAATTCTCAGGAGCTTTGGTTTTGGCCTCAGATGCATTCTTCCCGTTCCGTGACGTAGTGGATTTCTGCGCGCAGGAAGGCATCACCGCCATCATCCAGCCGGGCGGAAGCGTAAAAGATCAGGACAGCATCGATGCCGCCAATGAGCACAACATTCCGATGATGTTCACGGGAATTAGACACTTTTTACACTAATTAAAATAGAATTAAAAATAAGTCCGGATTGTATTTATACCGTCCAAAATGATATATTTGTAAATTATAGACGAGTTAATTAAATAAAGTATGAGAATATTAATCATAGGTGAAGGGGGAAGGGAATCTGCTTTGGCAGTAAAGCTTCAGAATGACCTGAGAATTACAAAAATGTTTTTTGCCAACGGGAATGCGACGACTGATGTTATTGGACAGAACGTGAACATACCCGATATTAAAGATCTCAGGGATTTTGCCATCAAGGAAAAAGTAGACCTTACCATTGTAGGTCCGGAAGCTCCTCTGGTAGCAGGGATCCGGGATGAATTTAAAAAGCACGACCTTAAAGTGTTCGGCCCGAACCAGAAAGTGGCCAGCCTCGAAGGAAGTAAGGCATTTTCCAAAAAATTCATGCAGACCTATGGTATCAAAACGGCAACTGCCAAAGTATTTGATTCATACAATGACGCGATTTCCTACGTTCAGGATCATGAATATCCGTTGGTGGTAAAAGCCAGCGGCCTGGCCGGAGGTAAAGGCGTGGTGATCTGCGATACCCGTGAAGAAGCGGAAGCGACCATCCACGATTTCATGATCAAGAGAATCTTCGGAGATGCCGGAATCAGACTGGTAATCGAGGAATTCCTTGACGGTTTTGAAGCTTCCATCATCGCTTTCTCCAACGGAAACAAATTGTTCCCTTGTATTGCTGCCAAAGATTATAAAAAAGCAGGAAACGGAGATACCGGTCACAATACCGGTGGAATGGGATGTGTAGCACCGAGTCCTGAATTTACTCCGGAACACTACGCGGATTTCGAGAAAAACATCCTGGAAACGACCGTGAACGGATTGAAAGCGGAAGGTTTCAACTTCAAAGGAATCATCTTCTTCGGACTGATGGTGACGAAAAAAGGAACCTATCTTCTGGAATACAACATGAGATTCGGAGATCCTGAAACCCAGGTATTGATGGCACTTATGGAAAACAACCTGTTGGATGTCATCCAGGACTGTATGGAAGGAAAAGACATCGAGCTGAAATTCAGGGACGAAAAAGCCGTTTGCTTAGTGATGTGCTCAGGAGGTTATCCGAGAAACATCGAGACCGGCTTTGAAATCGTAGGCGAAGACCGATTGAAGTACAGCACGCTTTTATACGCAGGAGCCATCCGCAAGGGAGACAAAGTTGTTTCCAACGGCGGAAGGGTACTCAACATCGTAGCAACCGGAGCCACCTATGAAGATGCCCGCAAGAAAGTATACGAAGACGCAGGTCACGTACATTTCGATTACGGCTTCTACAGAGAAGACATCGGAAAATTTTAAAATAAATGCCCTGATTTTTCGGGGCTTTTTTTTAAGGAGCCGGGAACCTGCTATCCGCTCATACTCCTCGCGCTCCGGCTTTGCCGGCCCGCTGTGGGGTAACCGCTCCTATCAGGGCTAGGGCAGGAGTCTTTGCACAAACGGCAGTCTTTTTTATCAATAAGATCGGACTCTAGCCCGGTTAAAATCAATTATCAATCATTATTCATCAGTTATAAAATGAACAACGGTATTATCATATTGGATTTCGGATCCCAGTACAACCAGCTTATCGGACGCAGAATCCGTGAAATGGGGGTATACTCCGAAATTTTACCATTCAACACCCCTCTGGAAACCATCCTTGAAAAACAGCCTAAAGGAATCATCCTTTCCGGCGGTCCGAGTTCCGTCAATGCGGAAAATGCCCACCTGGTACAGAAAGAACTGTACGAACAGGGAATTCCGGTATTGGGAATCTGCTACGGCATGCAGCTTACCGCACACCTGATGGGCGGAAAAGTCCACAAAGGCGTAAAAGGGGAATACGGCAAAGCCCATCTGGAAATTGTAAAGGAATCTTCTTTGTTGAAAGGCGTGACCAACAATTCCGTGGTTTGGATGAGCCATTTCGATGAGGTAGGAGAACTGCCTGCCGGATTTGAGCTGAATGCAAAATCCGGAGTGATTGCTTCTATCGCCAACGAAGAAAAGAAAATCTACTGCGTACAGTTTCACCCGGAAGTTTCCCACACCGAAGAAGGAGGGAAAATGCTGGAGAACTTCGTATTCGGGATCTGCGATGCCGAAAAAAACTGGAAACTGACGAATTATATCGACAAAACCGTAGCCGAAATCCGTGAAAAAGTAGGAGACCAGAAAGTCATCCTCGGTCTTTCCGGCGGCGTAGACTCTTCGGTAGCGGCAGTATTAATCCACAAGGCCATCGGCGATCAGCTGACGTGTATCTTTGTGGATACCGGATTGCTGAGAAAAGATGAAGATAAAAAGGTAATGGACAATTACGGTGAGCATTTCCACATGAACATCAAATTGGTCGATGCCAAAGAACGGTTTTTATCCAAACTGGCCGGCGTCGATGATCCGGAAGCCAAAAGAAAGATCATCGGAAACGAATTCATCCACGTATTCGATGAAGAATCCCATAAAATCGAAGGCGCAAAATTCCTGGCACAGGGAACCATTTATCCGGACGTTATCGAAAGCCAGTCGGTAAACGGACCATCAGCGGTGATTAAATCCCACCACAATGTGGGCGGACTTCCGGAAGACATGGAATTTGAGCTGTTGGAGCCTTTACGGGAACTGTTTAAGGACGAAGTAAGAAAAGTAGGAGAGGAATTGGGAATCCCGCATCACCTGGTTCACCGTCACCCTTTCCCGGGTCCCGGGTTGGGAATCAGGATTTTAGGAGCTGTTGACGCTGAAAAAGTAAGAATCCTGCAGGAAGCCGATGATATTTTCATCGAAGAATTGTACAAAAACGATTTGTACGAAAAAGTTTCCCAGGCTTTCGTGGTGTTGCTTCCGGTAAAATCCGTAGGCGTAATGGGCGACGAAAGAACCTATGAATACACTGCAGTGGTGCGTTCTGCCAACACCATCGATTTCATGACGGCAACCTGGAGCAGGCTTCCTTACGAATTCCTGGATACCGTTTCCGGCAGAATCATCAATGAGGTAAGAGGAATCAACAGAGTGGCTTATGACATCTCAAGCAAACCGCCTGCAACCATCGAGTGGGAATAATTGTAAAGAGATTGATTATACTCATAAAAAAATAAATTTCTTCGGAATACCTTTGTACTTCGAAATAATTTTTTTTCATCATTTGTGTTTTTTTGACCTCCCGGAAGGGAGGTTTTTTTATTTTACCGGATACCAATTCAACCTGACGGGTTTCCAAAAACCCGTCAGGTTTATTCAATACGGTAAATACTTACGTTATTCAATCCTATAGCCTTTTAAAATTTGGTAATGTGGTCAAAAATAGTTGGTGTTTTTTTCAAGAATAATTTGTAATATTTTGCAATTGATTGGAAGAGGAAGTGAGCAATGCTGAGGAGCAACTCACCAGCAATACAATCAATGCTGTAAACAATAGTTTAGAGGGTGGTTTTTCCATCCTCTTTTTTGTAAATTATTGGAACAGCTTTATGGCTAAAAAAACCTTTTACGATTTTAGATTTTTATAAAAAAGATACCATTGGATAAACTTTTTTCTCCGGCTTTTGGTCAGCCCCCGATGAATATTAAGATTACCTTTCAGGTGACCGAAAAAAGACTCTATGCCATTGGTTGTTTTCGGGATTTTAGGATTTTGAAGAAAGGTAAACATATTTGGCAAAGCCTTTCTGATAACAGAAAAACATCTTCTCACCATCTTATGAGTATACCAATATCTTCCGGTTTCCTGGCTGTATGATTTTTCATTCAAAAATTCTTTATGCTTTTCAGACCAATCCAAAAACTCTTTGATCCAATACTGCTTTTTAACTTCATTATCAATAAAATGAATTTTGCAGACAATTTCACGTAACTCAAAACCCGCTACAGATTTTGGATAAGCGGAAAGCGATATTTTGCACATCCTCTGAATATGGACCAAACATCTCTGAACAGGAACTTTTGGGCAAACTTTCCGGATGGCTTTCAATAGAGATTTATCACCATCGCAGGTTATCCCACCAATTTTTATTCCCAAATTCAGAATATTTTCCAAATCTTCTTTGAGTTCTTCATAATGCTCTCCGTCAGTAATTCTGTAAAGCTGGGTTTGCTTAAAAACATTGTCTCTATAAACAACCAGACAGATTTCATTAGAAAAATAGGTGCCGTCGATGAGTAAATAAACTTCCTTATTATGACTGTAACTTTTACTAAGCATCACATTAAAATACCGCTGGAGCGTACTTACGGAATATCCCGATTCTACTGAAATCTGATCATAAGTCTGTTTCCCGACAATCCATTTCTTAAACCAGATTTCTTTGTTTTTTAGGCTAACAGATTTATTCTCTAAAGTAAAATAAAGGCCACAGTTTTTACATTTAAAACGACGCTTGCCGTTTTGCTTTCCCCAGGAAATCACATCCAAACTTTTGCAACTCCAACAACGATTTTTTTTGAATTTTCAGCCATAAAAAAAGTTTATTGAAACAAAGTTCAATAAACTTTCTGTAACATCAGTAACAATCGGCATTACAAAGAATTTTACCAACTATTTTTGACTATTAAACCTAAAATTTTAATTACACAGATGTCAAAGCCTCGAACGCGGCGTGCTGAAGCTTCTGACAAAGCATGTGGATGCATACGGCTTCATCAGATCAGCTTGCTGATCCTTTCTTTGCCAGTTTACCTTCTGCATTATAACAGCAAACTTTGCGTTTAAAAATAGAAACAGCTTAAAAATAGCCCTTCATGTAACATCATAGAATACTTTTTGATACGACCATGGCTGTATATCGGTTATAAAACTTCCAGCCTCCGGCACCCCATCTTCCAGCCTGTTATATTTAATTAAATTTTAATTCCATATACCAAATTCACAGCCGATTATTTTATATTTTTGATATCAATTATCTCATGAAAATAATCGGAACGTGGACCACCGGAAATGACCTGCTATTGATCGTTATTTCCGTGATCATCGGCCTCCTGATCGGCGCCGAAAGGGAATACCGCAACAAATCCGCCGGATTAAGAACATTCATCCTAATCAGTTTCGGCTCCTGTCTTTTTACCATTCTTTCCCTGAAGATCGGCATTGCCAATCCGGACCGGCTGGCGGCAAATATCGTTACCGGAATCGGATTCCTCGGGGCCGGCGTTATTTTTAAGGATGACAATAAAATCGGTGGCATCACGACGGCAACCACCATCTGGGCCACGGCTTCTTTGGGCATGTGTATCGGTTCCGGACATATCTATCTGGCATTGCTGGGCGTAGCGCTTGTCCTGCTGATCCTCACTTTGCTTTCTTATTTGCAGGATCTCATCGACAACCGCCATAAAATAAGGAATATTCAATTACAACTTTGGATCAGAAGAATCTGGACTACTGCGAATCCCTTTTTAAGCGCTATGGCCTGAAATTCTCCCTGGTCCGCCAACGCTGCGATGCCAACGGTTGTTCCACCACCTGGAAAATTACAGGTAACATTAACAGCCACCAGGCGCTCATCAACCAGATGATGAACGATACCAGAATCCATGCTTATCAATTTTAACACGGCATACGATGAATACCAAACAAAAAGCCGCTCAGTATACCAATATTTGGCTGCCTGAGCCCGAAGCCCATGATTTTCCCGCCGCTCTGGATTACCTCGAACTTATTTTTGAGCCTGAAACCGCTGCCGCATTCGTTCAGAAACTGCAGCAGGCAAAAACCATTCATAAAAAATCCAAGGATATTTTCCGGGCCAGCAGTTTACCTTTACTCCCGAAAGACAACATCCATGTAAAGGAAAACCTCAAAAAAGTGAAGAACAGCAAAAAACTTTCTCCCATTCTTCTGGTTCGGGGCAATCATGAAAAACTCATTATCGCAGACGGCTACCACCGGCTCTGCTGCAGCTATTATCTTACGGAAGACCTGGAAGTCCCGTGCCGTCTGGTTTGATTTCATGTGAAGTTGAATCGGAACTTGGATTGATAGGATGGAAAATGGAAGCCGGATGCCGGAAGTTTTCTTGTCATTAGTATGAATCAAAGGTACTAATTAAACCGTTTGTTATTTATCAATAATCACCTTTGACAGCAGAAAATTAAGTCCTGAAAGGACGGTTTAATTCAGCACCGGATGCAGTCCGGTATAAATGGTTCAAACAAAGCACTGGGTCAACCTGTGAAGAAATTGAAACACAAGAACTAAAATTTTTGTAACGAAAATATAAGTAATAATATATTTAAAGCAATTAATAAAATATATATTATTTTAAATAAAACATGCTTGTAAATAATGAAACGGCTTATTAAGATCGATAACAAAGGGTAGAAATAAACAACGTCTTTTGCGTCGGAGCCATTAATATGAGAATTAAACAAGAGATTTAAATTGTGTGAAACATTTTCTACTGCTTGAAAATAGAAGAATCTCAGAGAAAAGACTACGATCGAACATACACTTAAAACCATAGCATATATTTTCATCTATCTTAAGAAGTTTTTAATGGGTTCTTTCATTTTATTTGTTTAAAATTTCCCTAAATTTAGACAAAATTACATCAGATGCAAATAGAAACAAGAGCGCTCACGGTAGCCGATTATCCGGAACTGGTAGAGACCATGAAGAGGGCTTACCCGCAGATGTCGGAATACGTCTGGTCTAAAAGAAGTATTGAAAAACTGACGACCATTTTTCCGAAAGGGCAGATCTGCATTACGGTAGACGGGAAACTCGCTGCCGTGGCATTATCCATCATCGTCAACTATGACGAATTCGGTGACGATCATACCTACAGCGATATTACGGGAAATTATACCTTCAATACCCATATTTCAACGGGAAATACGCTGTATGGGATTGAAGTTTTTGTAGATCCTGAGTTTAGAGAACTCCGCTTGGGAAGAAGATTGTATGACGCCCGGAAAGAACTCTGCGAACTGCTGAATCTGCGGTCCATCATTTTAGGGGGCAGAATCCCGAATTACCATAAGCACAACGACCTTTCACCAAGGGAATACATCCGTAAAGTCCGGGACAAGGAAATTTACGATCCGGTTTTATCGTTTCAGCTTTCCAATAATTTCCTGCCGATCAAAGTGCTGAAAGGCTATCTTCCCGAAGACGAATCTTCGGGCGAAAATGCGGTATTGCTGCAATGGAACAACATTTATTACAGCAAGAAAACCACGACCATGCAGGACAGCATCATCCGGCTCGGACTGGTACAGTGGCAGATGCGGCATTTCAAGGACATTGATGCGTTTTACGAGCAGGTGGAATTTTTTGTCAACGTCATGGGCGATTACAAAGCCGATTTCGTATTGTTCCCGGAACTGTTCAATACGCCGTTGCTGGCGCCGTTCAATAAGCTTTCGGAAAGGGACAGTATGATCGAGCTCGCTAAGCTGACAGAAGAAATCAGGATGAAAATTTCGGATCTGGCCATCAGCTATAACGTGAACATCATCTCCGGAAGCATGCCGGTCTTTGAAAATAACGATTTGTACAACGTGAGTTACCTCCTGCACCGCGACGGCAGGGTAGACGAATACCGCAAGATCCATATTACTCCGAATGAAAGGAAATACTACGGTATGAAAGGAGGCAGTGAAATCCGGGTTTTCGATACCGATTGTGGGAAAATCGGGCTGGTGATCTGCTATGATGTGGAGTTCCCGGAATTGCCGAGGATCCTGGCCGATGAAGGCATGAAAATTCTTTTTGTCCCATACCTTACCGATACCCAAAACGCCTATACGCGCGTCCGCCACTGTGCGGCAGCGAGAGCCATAGAAAATGAGTGTTATGTAGCCATTGCCGGCTGTGTGGGGAATCTTCCGGGGGTTAATAATATGGACATCCAGTTCGGACAAGCGGCTGTCTTTACACCGTCGGATTTCGCCTTTCCGTCAAATGCGGTAAAAGGAGAAGCCACCCCGAATACGGAAATGACCTTAATCGTTGATGTCGATTTGAATTTACTGAAAGATCTTCACCATCACGGTTCCGTTCAGGTGATGAAAGACCGCCGGAAAGATTTGTATGAAACTTATTTGAGGTAGATATCTTTCCGAACTTTTTCAACTAAACAGAATAAACACATTAGTAACATTAGATATCAGGTTCAGGCTTTGAAAATATTTTAGAACACATAAGATTTTTAAATACCGTTGTATTCTTCGTTTCTAGGTGATAATTAACCTTACAAGAGTCTATAGTTAAATAAACAAAAACGGAACGCATATTTGCATTCCGTTTTTGTTTTTAAGCCGCGCAGGGATTACAGTACCTGTGGACAAACGACTGCAGGGCAGATTAATCTGGGGCATCTTGGTCTTCCGTCATCCGGACAGCACTTGTTTGAACAGTTGGTGAACGGTCCGCCTCCTGAAATACTTTTCATTTCCGATCTTGATACTTTTTTTAAATTTTTCATTTTAATAAATTTATAGGTTAGTTTCACTGTTTGGTGAATGTAAAGTTAAAAAAAATCACTATACAAACTCAGTTTGGGAAAATAATTACATTTTATTTAACATTTACTATAAAAATTTAAGAGCCTGTTTAAATTTTAATCCGACAAACTCTCGGTTATTTCTCTTAATTTTCTGAATTAAATAAACTTTGTTTATTCTTCATTTTAATACGATGATTTTGTGAATATAGTCGGGCAACATATACATTGATTTTTTCAAGCTGGAATACCTTAAATTCTTAAAAACACTTATGCAAGGTTGGTATCGAAGCACGGCATAAAAATGAAAGCTTTGGTAGCAATACAAAGAAAACTTTTAGAATTAATTTATATTTTATTTAAAAATGAAACCGAATATGACAAAGAATATCAAACAAAAAATAGCGTGTCAACAAAACTCGTTCAACACGCTACAGAGTCTAGTTCTTGACTGACTTGAAGAACAAATTTATAAAAAAATATTGATTTTCATTTGGAAATCAACACAGAATCTTAATGTTAAAATATAAAAGGTAAATTTAAGCAGGCTCTAAGTTCTGTCGGGAATAATTTTTGAATTAAATTGCACCTACATTTCAGGAATATGTTTGATAAGCAGCAAAGAAAATTGAAAAGATCGGCCAGACTCATTTCCGTATTAAGCAAATACGGTTTTAAAGATATGCTGGCCCGGATGAACGGCGGAAATAAAGGGGCAGCTACAGAGGATGCCGGTGAAATGGTTTCCAAAGGCACGGTCTACGAAAGAATACGGCTGGTACTGGAAGAGTTGGGGCCTACTTTTGTCAAGCTGGGCCAGACCTTCAGCAACAGGGAAGACCTGCTGCCGCCTGAGTTGATCCGGGAACTGCAGAAGCTTCAGGATAAAGTGGAAACGGTGGAAATGAACGTGGAAGAGATTCTGGAAAATGAATTCAATATTTCCGTGAAGGATCACTTTGCCGAAATTCAGAAACGGCCGTTGGCTACGGCTTCTATCGCACAGGTGTATAAAGCGGTCCTGACTGACGGAACAGACGTTATTTTAAAAATTAAAAAACCCGATGTACAGACATTGATCGAAGACGACCTGCTGCTCATCAAAGACCTGGAAAAGCTGGTGTCTTCCTATTCGGAAATCGGCGAGAAGCTGAACCTGAAGCAGGCGATTTCTACTTTTGAGAAATCTTTGCTGGAAGAAGTATCGTTGATCAATGAAAAAGAAAACATCTTACAATTCAGAAGGAATTTCAAAAACAGCAAAGAAACCTATGTCCCGAAAGTCTACGAGGACTTTTCCAACAACAATGTCCTTTGCATGGAGTTTATCGATGGGATCAAGGTAACGGATACAGCAACCCTTTCACAATACAATATTGATCCCGTGCCTGTTTCCGAAGCCGGCTTGCGGCTTTTCGTTTCGCAGATCCTGGATTACGGATTCTTTCACGCCGATCCGCATGCCGGGAACATTCTGGTAAAGAAAGATGGGAAAGTAGTCTTCATTGATTTTGGAGCAGTCGGTAAAATTCCGCCGAATGACAAGGAGATCCTGGAAAATCTTATCGTCAGTTTCGTTGCGAAAAATCCGCATAAAATTGTCCGTTATCTCAAAAAGATGGCCGTCAGCTACCAGATTCCCGATGAAAAAAGGTTTGAAGCCGATGTGGAAGACATTCTGAATTTTGTCCACAGTACTTCACTGAAGGAGATTAATCCTCAGGCGATCATCAACAAAATGAAAGATGTCTTGAAGGACAACCGCCTGTACATGCCGGATTATTTTTATCTTTTGTTTAAAGGAATCGGATTGATCGAAGGCGTGGGAAGGACCATTAACCCCGATCTTGATGTGGTGAAAAGCCTTCATCCCTACACCCGGAAAATATTTGCCAAAAAAATCAGTCCTAAGAACCTGATGAAAACGGGAATGGACCGGATGCTGATGTTCACGGATAACGTGGATGAAATCCCAAAAGAGCTGCGTTCCGTTTTGCAGAAGCTGGATGAAAATAAATTTACCGTTTCCAGCGAGATCAAAAATATCGAAAAAACGAACCAGCTGATTAAATCCGGCATTGTTAATCTGATATTGGCTATGGTTTTAGGGGCAAACATCATTGCTACCGCCATCGTTTTTGTCTCCGAAGTCGGCCCGAGGATCGGTGAACTTTCTTTGGTGGCGGTATTGGGTTTTATTTTTTCCGTTTTTTTAATTGTTGTGATTCTGCTGAGAATTACCAGGAAATAAGTTGTAAGTAGGTTTGGTTATGGGTTTGCCGTGTTGAAATTAAATTTTTACCATCAACTTTTATTCCGTAGGAATATCATCTGTGTAGCAATAATAAAGGATGCATAAGTTGCACGCCATAGGTGTGTTATCTCAATATCGGCTATAAAAAAAAGATAAAACTCCGCTGGAGTTCTATTATAACGCCTGGAACTTTAACTACACAGATATTGCTCCTCCGGAGCAAGTCCAATTTAACTGCAACTCTGAATGTCGGAAATGTGCTATTTGCTGATTTTTTTAGAACAGATTCATTAATGACGATATCCTTGGCCTCACAAAATAAAATCTACGTGATTTAATTTAGATATACAATTTGAAAGCCTTGTTCGAGAATATCACTATCACCAAATCTCAAAATCCATATTCCGTAGGAACATGATCTGTGTAGCAATAATAAAGGCTGAATAAGATGCACGCCGTAGATGTGTTATTTCAATATCGGCTATAAAAAAAGATAAAACTCCGCTGGAGTTCTATTATAACGGCTGGAACTTTAACTACACAGATATTGCTCCTCCGGAGCAAGTCCAATTTAACTGCAACTCTGAATGTCGGAAATGTGCTATTGATTATCTTTTAGAAGAGATAAATTAGTGATGATATTCTTTAACTTACAAGATAAAATCTGCGCCATCTGCAAAATCTGCGGGATAAATTTTTAGATTTAAAGTTTAAACCCAATTTAAGATCAACCCTAAAAATCCATATTCCGTAGGAATATCATCTGTGTAGCCATAATAAAGGTTAGCTAATAAGCACGCCGTAGGTGTGCCATCTGATAAAGCACAGGGAAGTTTCTGTTGCACCTTTCAACTTTAATTAATGCATTGTTGAAATCACAACCTGGGTTTAAATAAATCTACACAGTTCGTGCAGTTTAGATTTTTAAACTTTAAAAAATTAATTGCCTATCTTTGCAAAATGAAACAACTCACTTTTGCAGATTTCGACCTGCCGGTTAAAATTCTTGATGTTTTAGCGGATCTTGATCTGTTCGAACCCACTCCGATTCAGGAGAAGAGTATCGGGCCGATTCTTTCCGGACGTGACGTAATGGGTATTGCTCAAACCGGAACCGGAAAAACATTGGCTTATCTTTTACCGGTATTGAAAACCTGGAAATACAACAAATCCGGGAATCCGACGGTGCTGGTGCTGGTTCCTACCAGAGAGCTGGTGGTTCAGGTAACGGAAATCGTAGAAAAACTGACGGAAAATATGACGGCAAGAGTGATCGGAATTTACGGAGGCAAAAACATCAATACCCAGAAACTGCTTTTCGATAACGGATGCGATATCCTGATCGGAACGCCGGGAAGGGTAATGGATCTTGCCATTGACAATGCCATTTCCCTGAAAGAAGTCCAGAAGCTGATTATCGATGAGTTTGACGAAATGCTGAACCTTGGTTTCAGGCCGCAGCTGACACATATTTTCGAGATGATGAAGGAAAAAAGACAGAATATTCTTTTTTCTGCGACCATGACCGATGCGGTAGACGAAATGCTGGATCAGTATTTTGCCGGCCCTATTGAAATCTCCCTTGCCAAATCGGGAACGCCGCTTGAGAAAATCGAGCAGACGGCCTATAAAGTTGAGAATTTCAATACCAAGATCAATTTATTGGAACATCTGTTGAAAACCGATGCCGATATGTCTAAGGTATTGATTTTTACCAATAACAAGAAAAATGCAGACCTTCTGTTTACGAAAATCGATGAGCTTTTCCCTGAACAGTTTGATGTGATCCACTCCAATAAATCCCAGAATTACAGGCTGAAAGCCATGAAACGTTTTGAGCAGGAGGAAATCAAAGGTCTGATTACAACGGATGTGATGGCCAGAGGTCTCGATATTTCGGATATTACCCACGTTATTAACTTTGAAACGCCCGATATTCCCGAGCAGTACATCCACCGGATCGGTAGAACGGGTAGGGCGGACAAGGACGGTAAGGCAGTTACTTTCGTTACGAAAAAAGAAGAGACCTTAGTACTGGATATCGAATTGCTGATGGACAAGGAACTCCGGTACATCGATTTCCCTGCAGAAGTGAAAATCAATCCTAAAAAGATCGCTTCCGAAGAAGATCAGATTATCATGAAAAATCCGGCGATGGTAAAAATCGGCGAAGGTGGCGGCGCATTCCATGAGAAGAAAGCGAAAAACACCAAAGAAAACTGGGGCGGACCTTCAAAAAGGAAAGCACCGAAAAAGTTCGGAGCCAACAGGGCGCAGCAGAAAGCGATATCAAAATCCAAGAAAAAGAAATAAAAAAAACACCCGGAATTTCCGGGTGTTTCTGTTATCTGCTCATTATCAGGATAATTTTGTCATCCACGCCGTCGCCGTTTACATCATCGTAATCACTCACGATATGCAGCTCTTTGCTATTCAGGACCGCTACTTCGCTGATGTCGCCATCAACGGTCAGTTGCTTATTTCCGGGATCATAAGAATACGAAGAGGTATCAGTTCCAAAATTCTGACAGTTGCCGCTTGAATTTTCATCATAAATCGTACTGGATAAGGTATTGTTCGATTTAAAATTGAAGGTGCTTTTTTTGTAGCAGGTAGAGTGGGGATCGTTGTACAGGGTACTTCCGTTTTTTCCGGAGATGGCTTTTTCGCTTAAAGGCTTCCAGGTACCTACGATAGAATTGGCGTCCCCTTCGTCGTCGCTACTGCATGAAGTAAAAACAAGACCTGCCGATGCGGCGAGAAATAATAGCTTTTTCATGGTTTTTTATTAATTATTTTAAGCTGCAAAGAAAAGAAAAAAAATCTTCCGAAAAAATTAATTTACAAAAAAAATAAAAAGAAAAAAGCTGCTTCAGTACTCATGAAACAGCCTTTATTTTGATCTATACTTCGTCATCTTCGTCTTCATCGAAGAAATCAAGTTCGTCGTCACTCTGGACATAATCAGTGGTGATGCCGGGTGGATTAAACAGTCCCCAATCGTCCACAATAAAATGCTTGGGATTGAATCCGGCTACCCAATCTACGAATAACACCCGGAATTCTTCGATGAGGTTCCGGATCAGCTTGTAATACTTGGCATCTGCAAAGCCGAACATTTCAAGATTATTCCCGCTGACCATAATGTCCCTGGCGGCTTTCCGGATAATGGCGGCATTTTCCATCTTGATATCGTACAGCTTTACAGCCTCGGCTCCGGAAATCTTAGCCAGAATCACCATGCTGTCCTCCAGGATGTGCGATTTGATGCTCTGAAGATAGTTGTTGTGTTCCGGAAACAGATCGGTAATGATGGTTACCGTTTTGTAGATTTCTTCGGCCTTTTTGTAAAGAGGCAGGTTTTGGGCAGCTCTGTTCATGTTATTTCATATAAGGTTTCATGACCGAGGTCCAGAGTCTGTAACCTTCCGGTGTCATATGAAGCATATCTTCCACAAAAAGGTCTTTTCTTACATTGCCGTTCTCATCCTGCATGACTTTGGTAATATCGATAAATTCCGACCGCGGTTGCTTTTTCATAAAAGCGGCGATTTTCTTATTGGCTTCTTTCATTTGCGGCCATAGGTTTTCGCGGCTCGGGGAATACTTGATGGAAATATAATCCACTTCGATATTCGGGAATTTAGCTCTGATTTTTTTATAAAATGTTTTGAAACGGTCAACTACGACATCCGCCTTCAGTTGGGCATTGTCTGCAAAATCGTTTTCACCGCAGTAGATGATGATCTGTTTAGGCTGGTAAGGATTCAGGAGATCATTGGCGTAATAGTTAAGATCCGTGAGCCTGGATCCACCGAAACCTCTGTTGATAAGGGTTTTATCGGGGAAGTAGCCGGCAACATCCGTCCATTTGGTGAATGAAGAACTTCCTACTAAAAGAATGGCATTTTTAGCCGGGGGATTTTCCTGATCCAGTTTCTTAAAATGCTGGATATCCTGCCAGAACATCGGTTTTTCCTGTGAAAAGAACAGGGCAAAGGTCAGCAGTAAAAATGCTGAAAACATCTTCTTCATTGTTTAATAATTTTAGGGTATATTAAATTCTCTTTTTCATTTATTAAAAAACTCCCGAAAAATCCGGGAGCTCTTTTTATCTTTTGTACGTTGTATATTCTGCGTCTATTATCGTATCTCCGTTCTGATCTACATTTCCTGACGTCTGCTTGATTCTCATTTCCGAGCTGGTCAGCACAACGATCCGGTAACTTACCGAGCTGTTGTTTTTGTAAGTAACCACCAGGTCTTTCGTTTCAGAATTGTAGGTATAGTTTCCTTCAAGCTTTGCAACCACCTGGCAGTTGGTTCCCGTTCCGCCGTAAGTGGTAAATGAAGTGTAATAATCCGTCCTGAATTCTAAATTATCCTTAATACTGCATCCCGTAGGAACTTCTGTACTCAGTGCGGTCTTATCGTCTTTCCCGGATATTACTTCTTTTTTACTAATCTTCCAATCGCCTTTCATCATATCCATTTCATAGGCTTGGATATCATCATCTTTACAGGAAGTAAGCGCTAGCGCTGAGAAGGCAAATAAAAGTAACGGTTTTTTCATTTTTACAAATTTAGAATATGCTAAAATATAAATAAATTTGAAATATATATAATGAAATTAAGGTTTTTTAAACGAATGTTTGTAGAAAAGGCAAATTTGGCTGGAAGCTGGAGGCTGGAAGTTAACAGATTACCAAAAATCTTACCTGCCAAAAATGCTGTTTGCATTCTCTGAGGGAAACGCTGTTTAAAACCTATGAACATCTTACTGCCTTTTTTATTTGACAGATTATTGATCAACCCGTCTTCCAGCATCCATCTTCTCCAGCCCTTTAATAACTCATTTCTACAATTTTATAAGCATCCTGAGGCGTTAGCTTTTTATACTCTCCGAGACCCAGCCAGTTTCTTTCAGTAAATGCTTTTTCTACGCGCTCCGCTGTACCTTTGTAGTCTTCCGTGTATTCTGAAAGTCTGGTCTGAATGTTCAGGCTGTGGAAAAATTCTTCCAGTTTTCTGATACCGGCTTCCGCTTTTTCTTCTACGCTTCCCTCTTTAATGCCCCAGACTCTTTCCGCATATTGCGCCAGCTTGCCTTTTTTAGCCTCGAAATTATACCGGTAGTGGGAAGGTGCGATAACGGCTAAGGTTCTTGCATGGTCGATCCCGAAATAAGCCGTTAATTCATGGCCCATGGCATGCACGGCCCAATCGGTGATTACCCCTTTCTGGATCAGTCCGTTCAGCGCCATGGTACAGCACCACATGAAGTTGGCGGCAGCGTCATAATCAAAATCACCGGCCAGTACTTTCGGAGCGGTTTCCTGTAAGCTGATGAGAATGCTTTCCGCAATCCTTTCCTGTAAATCGGCAGATGAAGGAGCCGTCATATACTGTTCTAAAACATGGGTATAGGCATCCGTTAATCCGTTAACAATTTGTCTTGGCGGAATAGACCGTACCACTTCAGGATCCAGCACCGAGAACTGAGGGAACAGACCCGGGCCTCCTGTAGACAATTTTTCATTGGTTTCCCTTCTGGAAATCACATAGCCGGAATTCATTTCAGAGCCTGTTGCCGGTAACGTTAAAACCGTTCCGAAAGGCATGCCTTCCCCTTCAAAAGTCCTTACGGGCTTGGTCAGGATTTCCCAGGGTTCACCGTCATAATTTGCTGCTGCCGAAAGGAATTTCGTTCCGTCGATTACGGAACCGCCACCTACCGCCAGAAGGAAAGTGATGTTCTTTTCTTTGATCAGGTTCAGAGCGTTGATTAAAACTTCGTATTCCGGATTGGCCGGAACTCCGCCGAATTCATAAATTTGGTGGTCTTTTAAAGCTTCCTTTACCTGGTCATACACCCCATTGTTCCTGATGCTTCCGCCGCCGTAGATCATTAAGACGTTGGCATCTGCCGGAATTTCTTTAGAAATTTTTGCAATTTCCCCTTTTCCGAAAAGTATTTTGGTTGGATTCTTAAACTCGAAATTAAGCATTGTTCTTAAATTTATTGTAGCCCAAATTTACGCATTGTACGAAGAAAATTCCGTTAAAGAAGTTTTAAAATTCTAATGATCGGGTTTTATGAAAACTATGGGAATATGGCTGGAAGATGGAAGTTTTTTAGTTGAATTATTTTTAGAACTGTTTTTAGGCTGGAAGATGGAAGATGGATGCTGGAGGTTAAAAAAAGAAAAAAATGTAGAAATGAGGTTTGAGCCATTAAGAGTTATGAAGAGTTTAGGATCGATTAAGAAAAATTAAAGATTTTATTTAAAATGAACTCGAATAAAAAATGATACTTATATGTTGAAAGAAGACATCACATAGAATAAAGAACAGTCTCTAAATCTGCTCCGGCGGGGCTTTATAATCATAGCCCCGGGTGAAACCCGGGGTTAACGAAAGCATACGATAGCAAATAGCCATGAAAGGGCAAAACTTGTTATAAATAACAGAACAATGTAATCCTGCTTAACGGAATGATGACCTGTGTTCAATAATCATATCTTGTCAGAACTCAATAATTTTTTTAGCGGATTTAAGTTACTGAAAATGAATAAACTAATATCAGGTTGGCGTTGTTAGCATTACGCTTAAAGCAAAGCTCATCTTCATTCTTCTAAAAACCTTATTTAACCTCAATGGTTTCTTTCGGTGGTATTAAAGAATAGTATTTGATATTCAAGACTTTTAGTATTATATTGACCTGAAAAACATCCAGCTTCCCTCTTTTAGCCTAAAATCATCTCCCAATCTTCTTCGCTTCCAGTTTTCCGGTCTTCCGGCTGATCTTAATAAGAAAATTTTCTTTTGTTTGCTGATCATTTTTTAACTTGGCAAGATAGAGCGAAATCTGTTGGTCTTCCATTTTGTAAGAGCTGCCCTGCGGGTTGGCAGTATCCACCATATAGCCGTAAGTACTGGCCAATAGAATGGCTTCCGGAAGATTGTCTATAAATCCAATGAAGTTCCGAAGCTGCTGTTCGTCTGAAAAATATCGGGATGTGCCGTTTTCACAAGCTAAAATATAAGCGAAACAATCTTCGCCCAGGCATTTCTGAAAAAAGCCTTTTTCCGGTGCTGGGTCATTTAAGGTCATGCGATCAGGCATCTGGCTTTCATAGATGATGGCCTTGTCGGGATCAGGGTTATTGCGGAGTACTGACCAGTAACCGTATTTTTGATCCGGAACAACAAAAGGATAGAGGAGCTCGGGATTGTCGAGGATTTCCGGGATCTTTCTGAAATCGGCAGGAACGCTTTTCTGTCCAAACCATAAACCTGACACTAAGACCAAAGCCGGAAATAATATTTTCATTCTATACGTTTTGTAAATGCTGCGGGCTAAAACTTACTGGAATATAATTTTGTAATAGCCGTTTTCGTCTTTCACATCAATTCCTACGCCAGTAAAAGTTAATTTATTAATCTGGTACCCGTCGCAACCGCCTTTAAACTCCGACGACTGTATCGTAAATGTGAAATTCCTGACATTGGAAGTAAATGTATAGTTTTTGGTTCCGTTGTAAGCCCCTACATTTTCAAGGATCAGCAGGTTCTCATCGGTTTTGGTAAGCTGGATGGTCTTCTGGTTTTCCTCCTTCACGGAATAGTTCGTCAAGGTACCGTTGGTGATCAGGTTTTCACCGCTGGCATTCACAAACTTAAAAGCGATCGGTTGGGGTGCGTTGTAGCAGTCTTCTCCGCAGGCGGTGAAGAGGAAGGTTATAATAAGGAAGAGGAATAGTTTTTTCATGGGATTGATTTTGTGTGATTTGTAAAATTAATCATTAAATGGTTTCATTCAAAATTGTAAGCCTGAATGATTGGATCTGGATCTGAATATCTTCAAAATCTGCGAAAGCTGATAATCCGTCATATCAAAATCGTCAATATTGATTTCCATTTTTTCACCTTTATGAAAAAATAAAAATAGTTTATTTCCGGTCTGTAATCATGTTTTGATTCCCGGCTTACCAAATGCTTAACTGTAATTTTTTCCAGTTGAATGTCATTCCACAGATATCTTGCCTGTTCTTTAAGCTGAATGTCGTTTCTATCAATAGAAATGATAACGGCTGATATTTTTTTGATTTCTGAAATTATTTTAATGATAATGTATACTACAAAAGCCTTTAATAATATCAGGATAAGTACAGTTATGAAATTGAACCTTATACGGATGCAGCACATAAAAAAGATCCCGAGGATTAAAAAAATACTATATGTAGCAATGGTAATGATTCTTCCCGGGAGCAGAATACTTAATAATCACTTCATCAGGAAGCGTACGTTCATCATATTCAATTTTATCGCTTTTGTGCATATGATATTCTTGTAAATAAAATTCCGTTGATGAACGCACCGATAAAAAATATGACAGAAAGGAATAAAAGATATTGAAGCAGATATCTTCCAATTATTAATGCTAAAATTTATATAGGGTGATTGTAAAAATTTTGTATATTAATTTTAATCGATTTATTTTCAAATCTACCGGTTTTATTATTTGATATTTTATACCGCATTGTTATAATATTGTTTTTCATTTGTATTCCTTCAAAAATGTCATCAATTGTAAGAGAATTATTTTGCAACATTATCTTTTTTAGTAATCCTTGTTTTATATAATATGTGCTAATTTTATTAGTATTCAGATCCGTGAACAAAATAGAAGTATAACTTTTTAAAGTCAGAATAAACGGAATGTTGTTTTTAGTTTTATCCTGATATAAAAACGATCCAAGCTTTCCGATTATTTCAGCATTATTTTTATTATGTAAAATGTATTCCGAAGGTTCACAACACCCCGAAATAACTCGAAATTCTACCAAAAAAGAACTCTTATATTCTTTAATATTGCTGTATCCTAATCTTGTCGTTAAACCAATCAAGTCTTTATCAAGACTGAAAATTTTTTTCTTTGTATTTTTATTTTTAAAAATTAGCCATGAAGAATCACAATTGTATTGCCAATATATTTTTGCATTATTTTTTAAGATTTGTGGGTCATATGAAATTACTTCTTTCCATTGTGGATTTTTGTAACAACCGCATTGTTGAGTGAAGAAATATTGGAATAGAAAAAATAAAATAAATATTGAACTTTTTTTCATGGTAATGCAAAATTAGATCTTTTGTTTACAGACTGAATAAAAATATGATTATAATTAGCTATTTTAAAATAAATCCCATTTGAATTAAAACCAAAATCCCCTACATTTGTTATCATGAGACACAACCAACGCGCAGAAAAATTCAGGCAGATTGTGGAAAATAAGTTCCAGATCTACAATTCATTGTTTATGAGCCTGCCTTATGATAAAATGACGAACATCGGGATGCTGCTTCCGTTTCTTTGTGAAGAAAGCAAGATGGGCTATGAAGCCGGGAAAACCCCCGAAGAAATTGTCGAGGAATTCTTTAAAAACCATACCGATCTGCAGACCGAAGAGCAAAAGCTCGAATTGCTTTTCAAGATCATCCAGTATATTGAAAGACAGGTGGTTTTGTTCGACAGCATTGAGGATGCCGCCTTCCCGAACCTCCACTCTGAAAGTGACAACGGGACGGTAACCAATATGTACGAGCGTTCTTATCAGGATCATAAGCTGGAACAGATCCGTGAAAAGCTGAAGGATTTTGCCGTGAAAATTGTCTTTACCGCACACCCGACCCAGTTTTACCCGAATTCAGTACAGCGGATCCTGCATGATCTGAGAAACGCGATTACTACAGATTCCATTACCAACATCGATATGCTGTTGCAGCAGTTGGGGAAAACACCTTTCGTGAACAAAGAAAAACCGACCCCGATCGATGAGGCGTTAAGCATTATTTATTATCTGCGGTATGTGTATTACGATTCCATCGGTGAACTGTTTAATAAAATCAAAACGACTTTCGGGAACGATCATTTCCACCTGCATGAAGACCTGATCCAGCTGGGATTCTGGCCGGGCGGCGATCGCGACGGGAATCCGTTTGTAACGGCGGAAGTTACCAAAAGGGTAGCGGAAGAACTGCGGACGGCCATCTTAAAAGCCTACTACAACCATCTGAAATCCGTGAGGAGGAGACTGAGCTTCAGAGGGGTTTCTGAAGTTCTGGGACAGCTGAGCAACGAACTGTACACCGCAATTTTCAGGAATGAAAAACTGGAGGCTGAAGACATCATCAAAAGGCTGGACGAAGCTGAAAACATACTGGTAGAGCAGCACGATTCCCTGTTCATCGACGAGCTGATCAATTTCCGGGACCGGGTGAAAATTTTCGGGACCCATTTTGCCACATTGGACGTCCGTCAGGACAGCCGGATCCATCAGAAAGTCATTGATGAGGTGTTTGCAAAAATATCCGGGAAAACGGAAGTGACGAATGAAGAAAAGTTCAATACGTTAATTGAAACGAAAGATAAAATAAATGCCGATGATTTCGAGGACATCTTAAAAGATACGCTGCTTACCGTTTCTCAGGTTTCCGAAATCCAGCAGCGAAATGGCTTGCGGGGAATGAACCGGTATATCATTTCCAACTCCGACGCCGTAAAAGATGTGATGAATGTGTACGCCTTCTTCAAAATCTGCGGTTACGGGGAAGAAGAAATAAAGATGGATATCGTTCCGCTTTTCGAAACCATGGAAGGACTGGCCAATGCTGAGAAAGTGATGCAGGAGCTGTATCAGAACCCGGTGTATCAGAAACATTTGCAGCGAAGAGGAAATCAGCAGACGATCATGCTGGGCTTCTCGGACGGAACCAAAGACGGCGGCTACCTGAAGGCCAACTGGGAAATCTACAAAGCCAAAGAAGTCCTGACTCAACTTTCCGAGCAGAACGGGATCAAAGTCGTATTCTTCGACGGAAGGGGCGGCCCGCCGGCAAGAGGTGGCGGAAAAACGCACGATTTCTATGCTTCCCAGGGGAAAACCATTGCCAATAACAAGATCGAACTGACGATCCAGGGACAAACCATCACCAGTATTTTCGGAAATAAAGAGCAAGCCAAATACAATTTTGAGCAGCTTCTGACAGCTGGAGTTGAAAATGACGTTTTCAAAAGTTCAAAAAAGGAGCTTTCGGAAAAAGAAAGGGCGCTTATTGCCGAACTGGCGGAAATAAGCTATCAGAAATATTCCGATCTGAAGGCGCATCCGATGTTTGTGCCGTATCTCCAGGAGATGAGTACGCTGGAATATTACGGGAAAACCAATATCGGCAGCCGTCCGTCTAAAAGAGGCGGCGGAAACGAGCTTAAGTTTGAAGATTTACGGGCGATTCCGTTTGTGGGATCCTGGGCACAGCTGAAGCAGAACGTTCCCGGGTTTTTCGGTTTCGGATTTGCCATGCAGCAGCTGAAAGAGCAGGGCCGGTTTGAAGAAGTCATCGAATTGTACAAAGGTTCCGATTTCTTTAAAACCCTGGTGCTCAACTCTATGATGAGCATGAATAAAACCTATTTCCCGTTAACCTATTATATCAAAAACAACCCGAAATTCGGTGCCTTCTGGAATATTCTATTTGATGAATACAACCTTTCCAAAAATATCATGCTGGAACTGACTGGCTTTACCATGTTGCAGCAGGAAGATCCGCTGTCCCGCAAGTCGGTAAAAATCCGGGAAAGGATTGTTTTGCCGCTGCTGAGCATTCAGCAGTATGCGCTGATGAAGATCCAGAAAGGAGAAGGCAATACAGAAGCTTACGGAAAACTGGTGACGCGCTCGCTGTTCGGGAATATCAATGCGAGCAGGAATTCGGCTTAATTTCAATAGAGCGGTTTAAATTTAACCACAAAAGACATTAATGCTGCATATTAAAGTCGAATATAATACATCAAACAGCACACAGAAGTTTTTAAAATCTTTGATTTTTAATCTCATGTGTTCTAAAAATATATATAAAGCGTAAAATCACAAAATCTCATGTGACTTATGTGTTAAAGGCTTTTGTAATTAAATATGATAAAACCTCTCGGATTGAGAGGTTTTTCTTTATTCCTTGATAAACTTTTCATAATACGCTTTATCCTTCGTCCGGATTTTCAGGTAATAAACCCCTTTCGGAAAATCTTCCACTTTTACAGACTGCTGGTTGCTGACTTTTGTAATCAGCCTGCCCAGGTTGTCATATACTTCCAACGCCAGGACCTCAGTTTCCGAAGCCACATTCAGAATGCTTTTTACCGGGTTAGGGAAAATGGCTATATTGTTTTTCGTCACCAGATCGGAGGTGCTCAGTACATTGTTGTAAAGCATTCCGAAATTCAGGATCCCGAATCCCATCTGGTCGGTGTGGTTCGGATACAATGAAGCGGTCTGCCGCAGCCGGTTCCGCATCAGATCCCTGTTCATGGTCGGGAAAGCCTGGATCAGGCAGGCCACTCCTCCGGCGGCAATCGGTGTCGCAATGGAAGTTCCGTTCACGGAAATGGTGGTATTGCTGGTATTGGAAACACTGGTTGCGCCTGTCCCTCTTGCAGAAGCATCGGGCTTAACGACTCCGGCAGCATTCGGGCCATACGAAGAAAAAGTAGAGGATGATCCTGCCGAATCCACGCCGCCGATGCTGAATGCTTTTGCATTATCAGCCGGCGTTAAGATATAGTGCCACGGCTGCGCACCGGAGTTTCCGGCGGCAACCATAGTAAAAATTCCTTTATTCACGGCGATTTCCACACCTCTTGCAATAAAGGAAGTGGTTCCGTTCATTTGCGCATAGGTATAATTGTATCTGGAATCGTCAAAAGTGGAGTAGCCCAATGAAGTATTGATGATATCCGCTCCTTTACGGTCAGCCTCTTCTGCGGCTTCGATCCAGTAGAGCTCTTCCTCGGGAACTTCTACAACTGCATTTTCACTGCGGTACAGATAAAAATCGGCGTCCGGGGCAGATCCTATAAATGTGTCCTGGATGTAGCCTCCGATCGCGCCTAAAACGGCAGTTCCGTGGCTGTTGAGTGAAGGGTTATAAATGTCGGGAGTTTTGGTAACGAAGTCATAGCCGCCTTTGATGTGCCCGTTGGCCCATAATCTGGAATAGGCGGCACCGGTATTCACATTCGGGAACCCGGAATCGATAACGGCAATCGTCACGCCTGTCCCGGTATAGCCCGCCAGGTGAAGCGGACGGAGGTTGATCTGGTCGATCTGTGCGGAACCGGAACCGTAGTCAAAAACCGTCAGGTTTTTACCGGCCGGATCAGCCGGATTTTCCCATTTGTTTTTATGGGAAGCCTTTGTTGCGCCGGAAAAATTTCTGGCAAAACTTTCCACCGACAGTACATAGCTTTGTGACTGAAGGGTGGTAATCTGTGCCGGTGTTGCATTCACTGCCACGCCGTTCAGCCATTTGGAATAATCGGTAACGGTAAACCCTAAGCTCTGGATGTTGCTGATGTACGACTGCTCAATAGGAGCGTCCTGGTCGTTGAGGGCAATACCCATCGAAGCCCGGCGATTGAGGGATTTCTGGGACAGTTCGGATAATGGATTGGCATAGAAAGCCGCCTTGTTCGGCTTATCCTTAAAAAATACAAAAACAAGCGATGTCTGTGCAAAACTTACCGAATAACCTGCTAGCAGACAAAAGAATAAAGTTTTTTTCATGTATTTATTTTCCATAAAGATAAAACAAAATCAATAAAATTTTTGATAGGATTTTAAATTCCTTATTTTTACAGAAATATTTATTTATGAAAAAGATCCAAATGGTTGACTTGCAAAGTCAGTATTACAAGATAAAGAATGATGTAGATAATGCAGTATTGAATGTAATGGATTCTGCGGCTTTCATCAACGGCCCTGAAGTAAAGTCATTCCAGAACGAATTGGAGTCTTATTTGGATGTAAAACATGTAATTCCTTGCGGAAACGGTACCGATGCCCTTCAGATCGCTTTAATGGCGCTGGACTTAAAAGAAGGGGACGAGATCATTACCGCAGATTTTACTTTTGCCGCAACGGTGGAAGTGATTCATTTGCTTAAACTTAAATCCGTTTTGGTAGATGTAGACTATGATACATTTACGATCTCTACGGAAGCCATTAAAAAAGCCATTACGCCGAAAACAAAAGCCATCATTCCGGTGCATATCTTCGGGCAGTGTGCCAATATGGAAGAAATATTAAAGATTGCCGAAGAGCACAATTTATATGTGATTGAAGATAATGCCCAGGCCATCGGTTCGGAATTTACCTTCTCCGACGGAACGGTAAAGAAAGGGGGAACCATGTCGACGGTGGGAACCACTTCTTTTTTCCCGTCTAAAAATTTAGGCTGCTACGGCGACGGAGGAGCGATTTTCACAAACAATGATGAACTGGCCCATCGGTTAAGAGGAATCGTCAACCACGGGATGTATGAAAGGTATTACCATGATGAAGTCGGGGTGAACTCGAGACTGGACAGTGTTCAGGCGGCCATTTTAAGAAAAAAACTGCCACATTTGGACAATTACAACGAATCCAGAGGAAAAGCAGCGGATTATTACGACGAAGCTTTTGCCGGAAACGAACATATTTTAACACCGAAAAGAGCAGACTATTCCACCCACGTTTTCCATCAGTATACCTTAAGAATTCTCAACGGCAAGCGTAATGAATTACAGAAATTCCTTACCGAGAAAGATATTCCGGCCATGATCTATTACCCGGTAGCCCTGAGAAAGCAGAAGGCTTATTTCCAGGAGAGCAACGATGCCGATTTCGTAAATACGGATAAGCTGTTGGATCAGGTAATTTCTCTCCCGATGCATACGGAACTGGACGAAGAGCAGCTGAAGTATATCGCGGATTCCGTGCTGGAGTTTATGAAGTAATATATGCTTCACGACGAACGGATTTTAAAAAATAAGTTTGCTTATTTTCTGGCAGTCATTTTTGTCTTGTGTTGGATAATTTTTTTTGCATATAATTTTTTTTGTATTTTTTTGGAAGGTCTTGGGTTTAAAAAAGAATATTCTTTAATTAAAGCTCCTATTTATGTGTTATATTTTTTAATCCTACCGTTATTAATCATGACATTTGTAAGTATTTTTAGAGAACAGAGAAGAATGTTTTTCTACTTAAATATTTCTCTATTTTTAATACTTCTTTTTCATCTGCTGTTTTTTTTGATGAACTATCCGCAAAGTAAAAATCAATTGGTTTATGGTATTTCATTTATAGTCATGAATATAGTATTTGTTATTTTGCCTGTGGTTATTATAAACTATTTCAAACATTATCCGATCAAAAATGAAATAGAAGACATTGGACAAAATTAATATCAAAGGACACTTTGTCAAAGTTCAAAATCTTTGACAAAGTTTTTTTAACACAAACGATGAAAAGGAAAATATTTAAATACAGATCTGTATATTGTTTAGCGGTCATTACGAGTCTGCTGCTTTTCCTGACGTCATCATTCAATATCCTGCAGCTCTTTCAGGACTTTAGTCTCTTAAAACTAATATTGGTTTGTTGTTCGATTATTTTCAGCTCATTTGCATTCATCAATCTGGTAGAAAAGTATGACAAGGCTGTTTTATTTCTGAATTTGAGTCTTGTTTTTTATATGGTCCTTACAGGGTTCTATTTATTGATAGGATTTCTAAATACCGGAATACGGGCACTGACAAATATTTATTTTGAACTTTTACTTGTACTTACTTTTATCCTGATTATTGTAAATCTGTACAAAATAAAACGATTTACAGGAGCTGAAGAGATAGAGAATATAGGACAAACCAAAGAATAGATCAATTTAAAATAAATTATTCTCCTTGGACTAAAGGTAGATCAAATGACTTTGTCAAAGTTTAAAATCTTTGACAAAGTTTTTAAAAAGAAACACAAAACACAATGAAAATAAGAGAAAACCATCTGGAACCCGATCACTTTTATCATATTTTCAACCGGGGCATAAATTCACGGCTGGTCTTTTTAAGTGATGAAAACTGCCGCTTTTTTCTTCAGAAAGTAACGATGTATGTGATTCCTTACTTCAATATCTACGCCTACTGCCTCATGCCCAATCATTTCCATTTTATCTTGAAAGTAAAATCTGTAGCGGAAGGTATTCCGGCTTTTAAGAAAAGCGGTCTTCATTCGGAGGAATGTTTTTTCAGCAAACAGATCGGAAGGCTGATCAGCAGCTATACACAGGCTTTTAATAAAGTCTATCAGCGAAGCGGGCCTGTTTTTGAATCGCCATTCAAAAGAATTCATATCGATTCTGAAGAGTATCTTAGAAATTTAATTATTTACATCCATCAAAATCCGGAAAACTTTCAGAATTATAAATTTTCATCTTATCTTGCAGCGATTTCTGAAACAAAGACAAATATTCAGCGTAACGAGGTGATTGAACTATTCGGAGATCATGAAAATTTTGTTGAATGTCACAAAAGAGCAGTAAACGAAAACTTTATCAAAGATTTTCAACTTTGACAAAGTCATAAACTATAAAAAATGGCAATATTAGTAACAGGAGGTCTCGGATATATCGGTTCCCATACGGTGGTGGAACTTTTGAATAACAATTACGAGGTGGTAATTGTGGATGATTTATCCAATTCCGAAAAATTTATTTTAAAAAATATCGAGGAAATTACAGGAAAAAAGCCTGTTTTTTATCCGTTTGACCTGAAAAGGAAAGAACTTCTGACCCAGGTTTTTGATGCCCATCCGATTGACGGCTGCATCAATTTCGCCGCTTCAAAAGCAGTAGGGGAAAGCCAGCTGAAGCCGGTAGATTATTATGAAAACAACCTGTTTACGCTGATCAATATCCTTCAGGAATTTAAAGAAAGGGGAATTTCAAATTTTATTTTCAGTTCATCGTGTACGGTATACGGCCAGGCAGATCAGATGCCAATCGACGAAAATACGCCGCTTAAAATGCCTGAAAGTGTGTACGGTAAAACAAAACAGATGGGTGAGGAGATCCTGATCGACTTTGCCAAAGCCTACCACAGGAAGATTTCCTTACTGAGATATTTCAATCCTATAGGTGCACATCCCTCAGCAAAAATAGGTGAATTGCCTATCGGAATTCCAAATAATTTAGTACCTTACGTAATGCAAACAGCCGCAGGGGTGCGGGAAAAGCTGAGCATCTGGGGGAATGATTACCCTACGGAAGACGGAACGGCAGTCCGTGATTATATTTATGTAGTAGACCTTGCGAAAGCACACGTGGCAGCTTTAAAGAAATTAATGGAAGACGAATCGAACGTTGCAACGATTGACATCTTTAATCTTGGGACCGGAAAGGGGTCTTCGGTTTTGGAAGTTGTAAAAGCTTTTGAAACCGCCAATGATGTAAAAGTGCCTTATCAGATCTGTGACAGAAGAGAAGGGGATATTACGGTTGCCTATGCCAACGTAGACAAAGCCCGGAAAGAGCTTCAGTGGAAATCCGACACTTCCCTGGAAGAAGCTTTGAGAACGGTATGGAATTGGCAGAAATATTTACAGAACAGAAACGCTTAAAAATTTTAGATATAAAAAATATTGATATGAAAACAGAAAGAATAGGTATTACCTTTTCGTCTTTTGATTTGCTTCATGCAGGGCACATCAAAATGTTGGAAGAAGCCAAAACGGTTTGTGATTACCTGATTGTAGGATTGCAGATTGATCCTTCACACGATCGTCCGACCAAGAATAAACCGACACAGACCATCGTTGAACGATACATCCAGCTAAAGGCTGTGGATGCGGTAGATGAGATTATCCCTTACTATACGGAGGAAGATCTTCTGGATATTCTGAAATCTTTTGTGATCGACGTGAGAATCATCGGGGATGATTATCTTGACAGGGACTTCACCGGAAAAAAATACTGTGAAGAAAAAGGAATCGAAATCTTTTACAACAAAAGAGACCACCGGTTTTCCTCCAGTGATCTGAGAAAAAGAATCTACGAAGCGGAACTGGCAAAGCTGGCTAAATTGGAAGCCGCAGAAGCTGATAAATAAAAAATCCCGAAAGCAATTTCGGGATTTTTTGTAGTATACAAGCAGGCTTACATTGGTCCGCCCTGCTGGTCGTCTCCGGTGGCGTTGGAGTTGATGTCTTTTTTGCGTTTCGGCTGTTCTACCTTTTCGTTTCCTTGTTTGAATCTATACGTTAAGGAAACAGCAAATTGTCTTGGCTGCCACTGCATATAAGAATCCCTTGTAAATCCGGGTCCGTAAGAAGTCGATTGCATTGCTCTGGTATTAAAGATATCCTGAATGTTGAAAGATAGGGTTCCGTCACCCTTCCAGATGGTTTTAGAGGCTCCGAAATTCAAAGCATACATATCTTTTCGGTCAACACTCTGTGTCTTCTGGCCTCCTCTGTAGAAGCCCTGAAGCTGAATACTAAATGTTTTATCGATCTTGATCGTAGAGGAAAGTCTTGCTCTTACTGAAACACCGCTTCCTTCAAAAGAAAGAGGTTCGCTGATAAGGGCCGGATCAAAGAACGTACCTTTGGTATTATATCCGAAAACATCTACATTTCCAAGAAACTTCAGCCATTTTGTCGTATCCCAGTTGAAGTTTAGGTCAAGACCGAATCTGTCATCGCTTCCTATATTCACCGGTTTTGTATGGAAAACAGTCGTTGGAACATTATTGATCAGTTCCTGCTTATTATAAGTTACAATTTTTACATCATCAGATTGGTGTCTGAAGTATAAAGTCGGATTAATGGTAAATTTACTTTTGGAGATGCTGTATCCGAATTCATAAGAATCTACATAAGAAGGATTCAGGTCAATATTCCCGTCAAAGATATTCTGGTTGTCACTGTAGCTAGGATTAGGAATCAGGAAGAAAGATCTTGGACGGTCGATTCTTCTTGAATAATTCAGTAAAAACTGATTATCCTTTGCAATCTCATAACTTAAAAAGACACTTGGGAAAAGGTTGTTATAATTCTTCGTTGTTTTCTGAGCATCACCGGATAAATTCATGTAATTAATATCAATGGTAGAATATTCATTCCGTAAACCTAACTGATATCCAAGATTGCCGATTTTACTTTTGAACTGAACGTAACCGGCATTAAACATTTCTTCATACTTAGCATTGTATGTATAATCATCAAGATAAAGCATAAATGGCAGCGTAGAAGTTTTCTGTTTTACAAGGTTTTGATAGTTATTGTTATTCACATCGATCCTGTAGCCTGCTTCCAGTTTTGAATTTTCTCCGATAGGAAGTTCATAATCCGCTTTACCGATTAATGTTTTGTTTCTTGTTTTCTGATCGATCAGATTCTGAAGATCAAAAAGACCGTTTTGGGTCTGATTAATATCGCTTCCATTATTTGACCGGTTGCTTTGTAAACTTAATGAAAGGGATAGGTTTTGCCCTTTATCATCAAATTTATGATCAATACCGAAATCTCCCTGAAACGCTAAATTATTATTTGTGCCAAGGCTGGTTCGGTTTCTTGTTGTAATATCGTTGGTAAAAGCGTAGTTTGTATAATCGATATTTCCTGTATTGGTTCCGTCGAAAGTTCTTACCGTTCCTGAAGCATTGATTGACGTTTTATCCGTAAGATCTACAACAAGGCCTCCTGTTGCATTGTAGTTGTCGTTCTTGCTTTTAGAGATTGATTCATTGTGTGTTTCTCTGAAATCTCCTGTAGAAAGATATGCGTTATTTCTGTTGGTATTCTTAGATTCTCTATAGCCACCGCCGCCATTCAGGAACCATGTAAATTTTCCTTTTCTCCAGCTTAAATTTGTGTTCAAATTGGTTTGTGGCAAATAACCTAAAGTTCCTAAAACACTTCCGTTAAATCCTGTTTTTTTGCTCTTCTTTACAATAATATTTAAAATACCGGCTGTTCCGCTGGCTTCAAATTTGGAAGAAGGGTTGGTAATCACCTCGATTCTTTCAATCTGGTCTGCCGGAATACTCTGCAAAGCGTTGGCTCCGTCATCGATCCCCAAAAGGGCGGAAGGTTTTCCGTTAATCAGAAATTTTACATTGGAGCTTCCTCTCATAGAAACCGTTCCATCCGTTTCTACCGAAACAGAAGGTACATTGGAAAGCACATCCTGAAGATTTCCTCCTTTGCTGACGATATCCTGGGAAGGGTCGTACGTCCTTTTGTCCAGTTCCACTTTATAAGGCTTGGTAGAAGGAGCGGTGATCACAACCCCCTGGATGTCCGCCGTTTTCAGATTGGTGGCACTTTTTTCAGGGTCTATCGAAAAAGCTCCGATGTTTCCGGCGGCAGCAATCTGTTTATTAACGACATTTTTCTGATAATCGATGGCTTCGATCGTAATATCATAATTTCCGGGAGCAAGATCAAGCTTGTATTGTCCTTTCTCGTCGGTAAGTGTTGCGTCACTTAATAATTTGTTGGCTTTATTACTAAACGTAACTGAAGCATAAGGAACCGGCTGGTTGCTCTTGCTCACCACCGATCCTGAAATACCGACCTTCTCCTGGGCAAAAGCGAATGCTGCTGCCGAAAGTACAAAAGTAAGCCCTAGGGTTTTCCTTGTAAAAATGTTAATGATTTCCGTCTGATTCATAAGGGTATTTTTTGTGTAAAATCGTGAAAGATTTCCCTTTCTATTGAAAAATTATCAATGCTGCCAATTTCACAATATCAGGTATAATTTATTATTTATAATGTATATGTCGCAGAAAACAATGGATTGTTAATTATTGAATTGTTAAAAAAAAGTTAATATGATTTTATTTTATGTTTTTCGAGTTCAGCCAGTCCTGGTAAACCTTTGCGTTAATCGCATGCTGTTCGGCACTTGCCGTAAACTTGTGGTAGCCGAATCTTGCCGGATCGGCACACATAAAAATATAATTATTCTTTTCCGCATTCAATACGGCATCCACTGAATTTTTATCAACCACACAGATGGGTCCCGGAGGAATTCCTTTATTCGCATACGTATTGTAAGGTGAAGGGGTCGATAAATGTTTATAGAAAACCCTTTTGATCTGCTCCTTAAAATTTGTCTGTTTATTGATTGCATAAATAACCGTTGGGTCAGATTGCAGTTTCATTCCTTTGCGGTAACGGTTCAGGTATAGTCCGGCAATGGTCCGCATTTCATCTTTTTTTCCACCGGATTCTTTATAAACGATGGATGCCAGCGCATAGATCTGGTCTCTTGTCAGCCCGGATTGCTGCTCCTCTGCTTTTCGCTCGCTGTTCCAGAACTCCTGGTATTGATTATCGAACTTTTTGAAGAACTCCTCCGGCGTCACCGTCCAGAAAAAATTATAGGTATCGATGAAGAAATATTTCTTAAGATCTTCTGCGTTTTTGTAGCTTTTTTCCTGTGCAATTTTATTGAAATCATTTACAAACTGAAGAGAATCCTGCTCCGTCTTTCTGGTCACCCTGCCGATCATCTGGTAAACATCCCCAAAATCCCCGATCCTGAAGCTGTTCTCACTCTGGTTACCTGCTTTGATCATATTGACCAATTGGGTATTTCCTGATCCTTTCTGAAAATGATAGCGTCCGGCTTTGAAATTTTGGGCCAGCCCTTTTTCGTTTGCTACGGCTTCAAAAGATTCCTTATTGGCGACGTATTTCGACGCTGAATCCAGGATCTGTTTAAAGCTGGCATTGTGCGGGATCAGAACATAGCCATCCTTTTCAATGTTGTTGCCGTAATATTTTTTATAAAATCTAAATCCAAAAAATCCGCCTGCCGCCAAAACAAGCAGGATGACAATGAGAATAGCTTTTTTCATGTACTGTTGATTAATAAAAGTTTTGTTTAAATAAGGTCGGTTTTTCCTTTGAACACCTGTTTTGCAGGACCCTCAAGCCAGATATTCTGAAATGCGCTGCCCTTTTTTTCCGCATACACTTTCAGATTTCCGCCTAAAGTCTTAACTTTTACAGAAATTAAATCATTATTTTGGAGAAAAGTTAAAGCCGAAGCCGTTACTCCGGTGCCGCAGCTGTAAGTTTCATCCTCAACGCCTCGTTCATAGGTTCTTACAAAGATCTCATCATCCGTTATTTTTTCCACAAAATTCACATTGATGCCTTTTTCCTTATAATTTTCAGAGTTTCGGATGCTGTTTCCTTCTGCAAAAACATTGTAGTTTACCAGATCTTCCACATATCTTACGTAGTGTGGTGAGCCGGTATCTGCCACCTGGTCATTTCCGTCCATGGAAATGTTTTCTACATCACCCATTTTTAGTTTAACAATACCATTATGGATTTCGGCTTCATGTTCACCGTCGATGGCCATGAACCTGCATTTGCCTTGAAAGACATCAAGGAAAAAAGCAAAAGCCACTGAACATCGGGCTCCGTTTCCGCAGAAACTTTTCGATCCGTCGGAATTGTAATAATCCACTTCAAAATCATAACCTTCGGCGGTGTTGATTTTAATAAGGCCGTCCGCACCGATCCCGAAACGGCGGTTGCAGAGCTGCTGAATATGTTCTATAGAAAGACCGTCCCATTCCCCGGAACGGTTGTCGATCATCACGAAGTCATTTCCCGTGCCCTGATATTTATAAAATTCCATAATTTATTGAGCGTAATATTTATTTTAAGAGGTTTTAATTAGATCTGCTAATGCTAATGATTTTGCTGCTGCTGGTGGTTTAAAAAATTAAATAGGCAAAATTACTATAATAAAAGGAAAACGAACAGTATTAACTGTCCGTTTCTTTCTTTATAGCTGTTTTTATCTGAATCCGCCGCTATTGCTGTTTCTTTGCGGCTGCGGGGAAGCAGGTTGTGTTTGCTGAGGCTGCTGCGGCGAATTGTTTCTAAAGCCTCCGCTGTTCGAGTTGTTGTTCGGATTGTTTCTGAAGCCTCCGTTATTGCTCTGAGGTCTCGGGGCGTTATTCTGCTGGTTCTGCTGATTTCTGAACCCGTTGCTCTGTCTCTGGCTGTTTTGTCTCTGCGCGTTGTTCTGTCTGAAGCTTCCGTTGTTGCTTCCGTCATTTACATTGCCTCTGAAGCCGTTGTTTGGTCTTGCAGAAGTAGTCCCATTCGCTCCGGATCTTCTTTCTACATATACTTTTCTTCTCGAATTGTTGTAATTCTGGTAATAATAAGGCATGCCGTTATCATAGTAGTAATTGTAGTTATTCCGGTAATAATATCCGTCATTGCCCCAATATCCGCCGTTTCCGTAATATCCCTGCGGCGCATAGTAAGCTCCGTTATCATAATAAGGATCTCCATACGCACTGGTGTAAGGATCCGAATAAATGGAGCACGATGCTAAACTTGAAAGTGTGATGACACTGAATGCTATTTTTAATAAATTTTTCATGACTTTAAAAACTTTTTTTCTTATAACTTTTTTTCCAAACGGTGTATCCCTGGATCGCCATTATGGTAAATACCAAATATTGAACCGAAGTGATTCCTAGTTCTTTATAAATCATCATCGGGATACAGATCATATCTCCGACGATCCAGAACACCCAGTTTTCGATGCGCCGTTTTGCCATAAACCACATCCCGACCAGAAACAGGGAAGTGGTGAAAACATCCAGCCAGTTGCCCCAATCCAGATGATAAAGCCCCAGGCTTGTGCCTTCCATCGAAAACCGGTTGTCGATATAAGGTTTGTAATAATACACTCCAGTTACTAAGATTAAACTTAAGGCAAAAAGTAAAATCCCGTAGAGCCATTCTTTTTTTGAAGCCCAGCTGACTTCAACATGAATGTTGTCTTTAGAGCTCTTTCCCCAGAGGATCCAGCCGTAAATGCTCATCACCGTATAGTATACATTGATCAGGCAGTCGCCCAGCAATCCGAAGTTGAAAAGAATGTAGACGTAAATTAAAGTGGAGACGATTCCGGTGGGGTATACCCAAATGTTTTTTTTAATGGAAAAATAGACACTCAGAATACCGAAGACGGTGGCGGAAGATTCCAGGGCGATCTGTGCGGCACTATAGGTTTCGTAAGGTTTTACGAAGAGATCGTATAAGTTCATGCATTCAAAAATAGGCAAAATATCGGATAATCGGAAATGCTTCAAACAGGATGAAAATCAGAATTTTAAATTGTAAATATTTAAAATTAACGTCGAAAGTTTATTAATAAACGTTAATGTTTATAAATTTTTTATATTTTCGTAAATCTTTAATAAATAATAAAATATGTCTAAAATTTGGACCAAGAAACCGATGAGTGCTTTCGAGAATGATATGAAAAGCAGTCAGCTCAAAAGAGTACTCGGTAAATGGAGTCTTACAGCTATCGGAATCGGGGCTATTATCGGAGGGGGAATTTTCGTGCTTACAGGTACCGGAGCGTATTACCATGCAGGACCTGCGCTGGCCCTTTCTTTCGTTATTGCCGGAATCGCCTGTGTATTTGCAGCATTATGTTACTCGGAATTTGCATCCATCCTTCCGGTAGAAGGTTCGGCGTATGCCTATGCCTACGGAACAGTAGGGGAAATCTTCGCCTGGATCATCGGTTGGGGGCTTATCCTGGAGTACGCGATGGGATCCATGACGGTAGCCGTTTCCTGGTCCGGGTATTTTAATAAATTACTGAAAATGTTCGGGCTTCATCTTCCAGAGTATCTTACTTCTGACCCGGCAAGTTATACCGGAGAAGGATTTTCGATGAACTTACCGGCTTTCCTTATTGTCCTTTTTGTCATTTCTATTCTTATTAAAGGAACCAAAGAAGCGGCAAAAGCAAACAACCTGATCGTAATCATGAAGGTTTCAGCCGTTCTTTTCGTGATTATTGCCGGGGTATTCTTCATCAACACAGATAACTGGAATCCTTTTATTCCAGCAGCCAAACTGGTTCAGGAAGGGGAGAATATGAAAGAAGCTTACGGTGTTCAGGGGATTATTTCCGGAGCGGCAGCTATTTTCTTTGCGTATGTAGGTTTCGATGCCGTTTCTACCCAGGCGGGTGAAGCCATTAATCCTAAAAAAGACGTTCCGTTTGCCATCATCGTTTCACTTTTGGTATGTACCGGTTTATATATTCTGGTTTCTCTTGTGCTTACGGGGATGATGCATTATTCGGATTTTGATCCGCAGGGGAAATACCCGGATGCCATTAAAGCGCCTGTAGCGTATGCTTTTGAAATCGCAGGACAGGGTTGGGCAGGATATATTATTACAATTGCTGCAACCGTAGGTCTGGTATCCGTACTCATGGTAATGATCATGGGACAGTCCAGGATTTTCCTGGGAATGTCCAAAGACGGATTGATCCCTAAAATGTTCAGCGACGTGCATCCAATAAGAAAAACACCGGCGAAGAGCTTAATGCTTTTAGGAATTGTTATTGCGACAGTGGCAGCCTTTACGCCGATCAGCAAACTGGCGGATATGACGAGCTTCGGTACTCTATTCGCGTTTACAATGGTATGTGTAGCGGTTTGGATCCTAAGAAAGAAGGAGCCCGATATGATCAGGACCTTTAAAGTTCCTGCTTTACCGGTAATCGCAACATTGGGAATCTGCATCAACCTGTATCTGATCTGGAACCTGAGCCACGAAGCAAAATACCTTTCCATGGGTTGGTTGGTTTTAGGGGTGGTGATTTACTTCACCTACAGTCTCAGAAACAGTAAACTTCATAAGGTCGGATACGGCGAAACCTTCAAAGCAGAGCAGAAGCCTTTGGAAAAGCATGATTTAGATTAAAAAAAATAAATTACCATAAATAAAATCCACAGAATTCTGTGGATTTTTTATTTTTGTGAATATGAATAAAATCTTTCCCCTGATGTTGGCCTTTTTTGGAATGGCAGCATCTGCCCAGCAGGTTCAAAGCCTGGAAACTTTATTGAACGATAAAATCAGCATCCGGGCCATCGAACTGCACGATCACAAAGTATGGTACAGCGGGACGGATTCCAAATTCGGTTTTGTGGATGTAGAAAAGCCCGGGAACCAAAAACAGATGATCTTATCTAAAAAGAAATTGCAGTTCCGGACTTTAGGGCAGGATAAAAATTCCTTTTACACCATCAATATTGAAAGCCCTGCCGAATTTTTTAGGATTGATAAAAAAAGCCTGAAACATGAGGTGGTATTCCGGGATACGGCCAAAGCGGCTTTTTATGATGCCTTACATTTTGTAAACGATAAACTGGCTTATACTTTCAGTGACCCGGATCAGAATCACTTGCTGAAATTAATGGTTTTCAGAAACGGGAATTGGGCAAAAGTAACCGGCAAGGTTGTTCTTCAGGAAGGAGAAGCTGCTTTTGCAGCCAGTAATACCAACATTGCATCCACGGCCAATACGGTCTGGATCGCCACCGGCGGCAAGGCTTCCAGAATTTTAAAACTGAATCTGAAGAACAACACTTTTGGAGTTTTCGATACACCGATTATTCAGGGAGAATCTTCTCAGGGTATTTATTCTATCGATTTCTTAAATGATACCTTCGGAATTGCTGCCGGCGGAGATTACACCAGACAGGAAGCCAATATCAACAATATCGCCACCACGAATGATGGCGGAAAGACCTGGCAGGTTCAGGCTTCGGGAAAAAATGCGGGCTATACGACCTGCGTAAAAATAAAACCGGGCTCCAAAGGAAAAGAAATCATTGCTGTTGGCGACAAGCACATCAGCTATTCTTCGGATTTCGGAAAGACCTGGACGAAAATTTCCGACGAAAAAAACCTGTATGTCTGCGAATGGATCGATCAGCATATTGTTGTTTTGGCCGGCAAAGACCGCATTGTAAAAATGAGAATTAAATAACCATTATAAACAGATCATCTGTAAAAAAGATTATGCTGAACATTATCAATCAAATTTTTGAAATAGAGAAAAAATCGACGGATCAGAACCTTTCCCTTTTTGAGAGGAATTTTGAAAGGATCCGCCACGAACTGGAAGAAATGGGCTACGTGATCAGCAACCCGATCGGAAAGCCGTACGACTCCAGAGATACTTCCCTGGAAGCAAATATCATAGGAAATGCTTCAAAACTTTTTATTACCAAAGTAATGAAACCCGTAATCTTCCAGAAGGATGGAAATGAGCTGGTCCTGCTACAGAAAGGAATTGTAATCGCAGAATAAACCATGAAAAATATAAATTTTGGGATCGATCTCGGGACGACCAATTCGGGAATCTGTAAATTTACCGATGGCAGGGTGGCCGTTTATAAAAATCCCGTAGGATTCAGCGATACGCTGCCTTCCATGGTAGCTTACCGGAAAGGCAGGATCTTCATCGGAGAAAAAGCCAGGGAACTGCTGAAATCCGGAAATCCCGACGTCTTCGTTTCCTTTAAGCGGAAAATGGGAACGGAACACCGCTACCGGGTGGCAGAAACCAACGAAGAGAAAACGCCAGTAGAATTTTCCTCCATGATTTTGAAAGAGCTTTTAAGCTTTATCCCCGACGAAAAACCGCAGTCGGTGGTCATTACCATTCCTGCATCTTTCGATACCGTACAGTCGAATGCTACAAAAAAAGCCGGCCTTGCTGCAGGATGTGAGCAGGTAGTCCTGCTTCAGGAACCTATTGCCGCCTGCCTTGCCTATGCCAACTTCATGAATATTGAACACACGGAAGAAAAAAACTGGCTGGTTTATGATTTCGGAGGCGGGACCTTCGATGTGGCGCTGGTGAAGATCAATGAAAGGGAACTGAAGATCATCGACCATGAAGGCAATAACTTTCTGGGCGGAGTAGATTTGGACCATTTAATGATCGAAAAATTACTCGTTCCGAAAATTGAAGAAGTACTCAATGAAGATTTCCTCTTTAAAAAGCTGATGTCTAAGCAGAATCATGCTTATACGAAATTGTATTACGAACTTTTGTATAAGGCCGAGGAGATCAAAAAGGAACTTTCTGTGAAAGAAACCGTCATTGCAGAACTTGAACTGAATGACGGCGATCATTATATCGAATTTGAAATTTCCAGAAATGCATTTAATGAAGCGATTGCTGAAAAAGTAGAAGAAACCGGAATGCTGATTAAAAAACTGCTGGAAGAGAATCAAAAGACGGCAGACGCTATCGAAAGGATTATTCTGGTCGGCGGAACCACCTATATTCCCTACATCAGGGAATACCTCAGGGAAACTTTTGGGATTCCGGTGGATCATTCCATCGATCCTACAACCGCCGTGATGTCAGGAGCAGCGTATTTTGCCGGAACAAAAGAAGAAACGGTTGAAAAAAGACAGGAAGTACAGGAAGCGGATCCAAAGCAGAATCCTGATCAGGTTAAGGTAAAACTTATCTATGAAGTCAATACCCAGGATGAGGAAGAGCTGCTGGTAGGAGTGGTGGAAGATTTTGAAGGCTATTTCAGGATTATCCGCAAAGACGGCGGTTTCGATACGGGTCTGATGGCTTTCAGAAATAAATTTTCAGAGTTCATCAAAGTCCTCCCGAAGCAGGCAAATAATTTTACCCTGACGGTTTTCAACCATCAGCAGAACCCTGTTTTTGAAAAGAACAATATTTCCATCAATCACGGGATTTACAATATTTCGGGACAGCCGTTACCGAACGATATCTGCCTGGAAGTGGATGATGCCTTCGGCGGAACTTTCCTCGAAAAGATTTTTAAGAAAAATGACATCCTGCCTTTAAGCAAAACCATTTACAAAACGACTTCCAAAAACTTCAACCGGGAAGCGGATGATAAATTAATCATTAATATCCTGGAAGGAAAAGCCGGGACGCTGCCCGCGAGCAATATGAATATCGGATACATCGGGATCAGCAGCAGGGATATGCCGGTTAACCTGCTGAAAGGCATGGTCATCGAACTGAAATTCAGTATGAGCGAATCCCGGGACCTGTCGGTTTCGGTATACATCAGCTCGATCGATTATGAGAAGAAAGAAGTATTCAATCCTCATACGAAACACATCAACAAAGAAAAATTCCAGGAAGATATCGATAAGGTAATCGACGAAATCGAAATGGAGCTGGGCTTGGTAGAACACATCGATGATGCCGATGAGGAAGACTTTGGAATCCTTGTAAAGTTCAAAACCATTAAAGACGAACTGTTCAGGATCAAATTCGATCTTATTGAAGTGGAAGAAGACGAATCTACCGAAAGGATTTTCCAGCTCGATGAAAGAAAAAGAAGAACGCTTCAGGAATACGACAGGCTTGTCCGCTTCAGGGATGTCATTTACGAAGCGGATGAGTACAAAGAAAGTAAGAAAAACCTTGAAGAGATCCTGGAAGAAGGCAGCCAAAGGCAGAAAGACCAGTTCCATAAAATCATAAAAGACGAAAAAATCTTTCTGGAATCCAATGAGAAAGCCATCATCCGGAGAAAATCACGGGAACTGCAAAGGCTGTATACCGAAATTTATTATAAACGCGACGAATCGTATGTGAATCTGTATTATCATTATAAATTCCGCGACGCAGATGAATACAATGACCCGAAAAAGCTTCAGAAGCTTATCGAAACCGGAGATAAAGCGGTAGAAAACAGCAATTACAAAGAAGTAAAATTTGTGGTCTCCGGCCTTTATGATCTTCTAAAAGTAAAACCCAGGAGTTTGTTTGATGACGAGGACGGAAATCTGGGAATTAAGTAAAACAAAGTCAACTCGAAAAAGAAATCGATTAACAGGCTGGATGAGGGAAGCCGGGTGCCGGAAGTTCCTTTTCAACAATAAGATTAACGTCAGTTCGAGTGTTTTTTGCAGCTCAGCGGAGAAAAATGTATCAAGAACGTGTAAAGCAGGACCTCTGTTTGTAGCTAGCAACTTCTTGATACGGCTTTTTCACAATCTATCCGAAGCGACGGCAGTTAAATACCGAAGGCATTCTTCGTTAATGGCTATTCTGTTTTTAAATCCGGAATTAGTTAAGTTTGTTTTATATTAAATGATTGATAATTAAAGGAATATTATCGAATTCACGTTAAGATTAAAGGTATTGAATATCAAATGAAATTTAATGCTGCCTCACGTCGAATTCACGTTGAAATAAAGAAATAAACAGTTTTTAATTCATTGATATTTAATCGGTAAACTAGGTATCAATAACATCGGACTTCAGCCCGATGTTATTGTTTTGAGCGTTTTTTCTTTATTTTATCCATTTCCCTCATAATAAAATAAGGGCCAATGATTGTAAATACGACGCCAAAAAGAGGATACTCATACCACGAACAAAGATAGCCGGCAAATATCATGATAAAGCCCCCAATGGTGATGGTGTAGAGCTGAAGCTGCATCAGCTTGTAGCCTGATTTCTTGTTTTTCCCTAACCAGGAATGGTCTTTTGCTTCGGGTCTTTTTCCGTATTCTTTATTCATGCGTTTATTGGCAAACAGGAAAATGATGAGTTCAGAGGCGAGAACACCTGCAAACAATTTTTCGCTGGTATGGTACAATGAAGCAAAAATGCCCAAGATAATGAGGTAATATATTGCCACTATGATCCATTCAGATACCATGCTTCTGGGTTTCCTGTTCCTGTAAGGGCGGTTGTAATTCCCGGTCTGCTGCATTTCCTGACGCCTTTGCCTGAAGCTTTCCTCCGTAAGTTCCCGGTGAAAAACCATTTCTTTACCGGCCCATTCGGCACCGATTTTCGAATTGTTTTTCAGCAAAGCTCTCAGTTCCTCCGTGTAGGCATCAAAATGTCCGAGCGCCATTAAGATTCTTCCGAGAAATACTTTTAAATACATCTCCGTCTTCTGATGATCGGAAACAGCATTGTTGATGGCCATGATTTCCTCGTTAAAATAAGCCGCATCGATGTCCGACTGTAAAGCGTAGAAATAAGGATTGATGCCATGCCGGTACTGATCCGTCAGGTAATAATAGCAATCGCGTTGCGGAATAAGGGATCTTACGAGATTGTTTTTCTGTGTCAGCTGATCCATCAGGAAATCTTTCGCTGCAGGACTAATAACCGGAAAGTAATTTTTATAGAAAATTCTCAGGTTTTCCCAGTCGTGATGCCTGATGTTTGTCTGAATAAAATGTTTTACCGGCTCTTCAGAAAATGTTCTGAAGGCAGGTGTGATGTCCATGATATTCGGAAATATCCTGTTGTGGTCAGGATCGATCTTAAAATATTCGTGGTTCAGTATCTTTGAAAGATTTTCATCCTGAAAAAGCAGGGTGCAGGTATTGCCGTTTTCTCTGAAAAAAGAGAGGAAGTTTTCAATATCGTTCAATGAAAATTCCGAACCGATTTTTTGCTGCGCTTTTAAAATCTTTTCGGCTTTGATAAGGTCTGAAGAACTTTCTGCATTAAAATCAGGAAGGATTTCTTTGACGATCTCCAGGAGCTGTATGTGCTTCATTGATCTCTGTTTTTAAAAAGTTTCACTCCTATAAAAATAAGCGGCAGCAGAACTCCGGTAGGGAGTTTTCCGCCGGAAAAAGAGGCAATGGCATAGATAGCCCAAAATCCGACCAACAGCAGCAAAGAAAAACCGGTGGTAAGTGTAATCAGCAAGGTTCCGGCTAATTTGGCCAGGGTTTCCGTCAGGTCTTTGGGTTTGAAAAAGTTAAAGTAATATTTGAAATTCCGGTAGGCCAGATACAGAATAATGGCATTGGCAATACCATAAAACAGGATGGCACGGCCGCCCAATGTAATCACAAAAAAGTAACTTAGCAGGTACAGCCCTAAAATCACCGTCGAAAGGAACAGGACGAAACCCGAATTTTGGCTGTTCGCGAAAAAATTCGCAATTCCATAAGCCAAATTTTTAAAAAAGCCTTTTTTCTGATTCTTCCAGTCCTCGGCCACCGACTGGTTTTTCCGGATGATATTTCGGGTCACCTCGCTGGCGGCCGTAAAATGCAGAAGGGCCATCAAGATTTCTCCAAGCACCACCTTATTGTCAATCGAAGTTTTCTGGTTTTCGGCAATGGCATTATTGATATTTAGTATATCATGGTCAAACTCAAAGTTATCAACCACCGACTGCAGGTAATAGAATTTTTTATCAACAGCAAAAGGATAGTTTTTCCGGAAAATAACCATATCGGCGTTTCCCGTAATCCCGCTGATAATAAGGTCGTTCTTGTCGTGAAGCAGCTCTTTGTAATAATCCAGGCTTTCCGGACTGAAGAATTGAAAATAAAAGTGGTGAAACGAGATCAGGTTCTGCCACCGGTTATTCCGGATGCTCACCGAAATGAATTCCTCAAGATAAGGCGAGAAAACCTCCCTGAATTCTTCAATTTCAATTTCCGGGATGCCGCTTAGGTCGGGCTTTTTGTTGAGGTTTTCAGGATATACGTCATGATAAATGCTTTTAATGACGGGAAGACTCAGGACATGTTCGAATTGCGGTTTCTGGTTTTTCAGGTAGTCTAAAAATTCTTCGATCTCATTGATGCTGAAAGTCCGGTTCATTTTGCTCTCGGCCTTCAGCAGCTTTTCGGCCCGGATCAGATCCTGAGGATTTCCGGGATCGAAATGGCTGATGTTTTCGTCTGCAAATTTTCTGAGACTGAAGTTGATCATGATCTTAATGTTTTTGCAAAATAAAGAAAACCTGTTTGAATTCTTCCTTTAAATCATAAAAGTTCATTTAAAATAACGTCAGCTTAGTTAGTATTTGATTTATTCCCAGCTGATTATTAAAATGAAAGATTGGAATTCAGTTGGGTGGGTCAGGATTTTAATTTCACTTACTATTTGATAAGAAGTAAACGGTTCCCAATTGACTATATAATTTTAAATAATTTATAAATGGCTATAAATTAGATCGATTCAAAATTAAATTTTTAAATAAACCCTATAGAAGATATCGTTGCTGAAATTGGTATTTTCACTTTATCTTTGTATGCAGGATTTTTAAGACCGGAACGTATTTAGACTCATTATAAATTCCGGAAAAATACCCTAATATATTTCATGATTCAAAATCCATAAGATATATTTAATTTTGCATTGTCAGCTTTAATAAAAGTTGATGCTAACATTTTAAAACAAGAAATGAATTCTTTAATCGATAAATATAATATTCCAGGCCCGCGTTATACTTCTTACCCTACCGTTCCTTATTGGGATGAAAATTCTTTTTCCCCGGAATTTTGGAAGCAGAGTGTGATCAGGACTTTTAAGGAGTCGAACGCCGCCGAAGGGATCTCTATTTATATTCACCTGCCTTTCTGTGAGGCTTTGTGTACGTTCTGTGCGTGCCACAAGCGGATCACCAAGCAGCACAGTGTGGAAATTCCGTACCTTGAGAGCGTACTGAAAGAGTGGCAGCTGTATCTTCGGATGTTTGGTGAGAAACCGAAACTGAAGGAGCTGCACCTCGGCGGCGGGACACCCACGTTCTTCTCACCACAGAATCTGAAAGCCCTGCTGGAAGGAATTTTTGAAACCGTAGATGTTGCGGAAGATCAGGAATTTTCTTTCGAAGGCCATCCGAATAATACCACCCGCGAACATCTGGAGACTTTATACAATTTAGGATTCAGAAGGGTAAGCTTCGGGGTTCAGGATTATGATCCGAAAGTGCAGAAAGCCATCAACCGGATTCAGACTTTCGAAAAAGTGAAGGAAGTGACGGAATGGGCAAAAGAAATCGGGTACCGGGGCATCAGCCATGACCTGGTATTCGGATTGCCGCACCAGACCTGGGAAGCAATGGAAAATACCATCCGTAAAACGATGGAATTGAAACCTGACCGCCTGGCTTTTTATTCTTATGCGCACGTTCCGTGGGTGAAAGGAGTTGGGCAAAGAGGGTTTGATGAAAACGACCTGCCGAGCGGTGAAGAAAAACGGCGATTGTACGAAGACGGCAAAAAATTACTTGAAGAGCTGGGCTATATCGAAGTCGGAATGGATCATTTCTCTTTAGAACATGACGACCTGTATCAGTCTCTGATCCAAAAAAAGCTGCACCGGAATTTTATGGGCTACACCTCAAGCAAAACCCAATTGATGGTCGGCCTGGGAATGTCCGCCATTTCGGATTCGTGGTATGCTTTTGCACAGAATGTAAAAACCGTGGAAGAATACCAGAAAATGGTAGAAGCGGGTGAAATTCCTGTAGTAAAAGGCCATATTCTGAGTGATGAGGATCTTATCGTAAGAAGGCATATACTCAACCTGATGTGCCAGCTGGAAACTACGTTTGATGTTCATAATTCATTCCCCGAACTGCAGAACGCCTTTGAAATGCTTGAAGAGATGGAAAAGGATGAGTTGGTGGAAATTAACGGCCACCATATCCAGATTACGGAAAAAGGAAGGGCTTTTACAAGAAACGTAGCGATGGTTTTTGATCTCAGGATGATGAGGAACAGGCCGGAAACAAGAATTTTCTCGATGACGATCTAAATTTTATGAACAATAAAATTCTTACCGGCCTATTGTATTTTTATGCAATTGTTTTTAGCATTTTAAAGACCATCAGGCTACCGAATCAATGGTCTCAGGCACATTGGCTGCTGGATTATAGGTTCGGATTTATTAAAAGGGGGCTTGGAGGAGAAATTTTTGGATTGTTTCTTGATAAAACCCAGAACAATATATTTATACTGTCGGAAATTATATCATTCCTGTTATATGCCTTATTATTAACAATTGCCATAAGGCAGATTGCTAAAAGTCCTATTAGCATTTACCGGATTTTTTTCTTTCTGATTTTTTTCTTATCCCAATATCTTGTTTATTCCGTGCATCTGGTGGGATACTTGGATAATCTTATATTTTTAATGACTATTATTGCAGTTCAGCTTATTAAAAGCAATAAAGTAATGCTTGCATCACTTTTAGCTGCATCTTGTATATTCATTCATGAGCTGTCATTTATTCTAATGGTCCCCATATGCCTTTTCTCCTTAATTGTAAATAATGTTCAAAAGGATTTCTTACCTAAAGATATATTTTTCGCCGGCTTTCTGAAAAGAATATTTTTATTTCTGATTCTTCCTATGATTGCAATGATTACTCTGTCTGTTCATCAGGAATTTTATGGTGTTGGCAATGTAATTTCAATGGTTGATTATCTATGCAGTTCAGGTTTTATACAAAAAAATGTTGCTTATTCGGTCTCGGAAGCTTATATACAATCATTTAAATCTTATTTTATAGCTGAAAGTCCTCATTTCATCCAACGGGTATTCATATCAAAAGCAAGTATAATATATGGGATCCCAATACTTTTTTTAATGTTTTTAATTTATAAAGAATTCCAAAAAGTAAATTTTAAAATATTTCTGCTTTTAGCAATTATCTCATTAATTCCATTATTAATTCATGCCATTGCATGGGATACTTACAGGATCTGGACTTTTCCATTTGTTATTTTATTTTTAGGATTCTGGATTTTAAGTTCTAAGTTTAATGTTGTAGCGGTTGTACAAGGAAAACTTTCAGTATTTGAAAGCATTATTTTGGTTATTTCCGTTTTATTGACTGCTTTAATAAAAAGTCCTCTGATGGATAGTTGTATTGAGCGTTTCGGAATATTGGAAAGAATATTGATTTCTGTCCCTGTTTTCTTATTTATTTTTGTTGTTCTGAAAAAGAGCCCCACTCAGCATAAGTCTGAATGAGGCCCTGAAAACTATCTGCGAAAACAAATTATTTAATAATTAATTTTTTGCTATAAGATTTATGATTTCCTGAATTGATATTGATAAAGTAAGCGCCGGCCGGAATTCCTGAAATGTTGATGCTGTTGTCTTTTTCAATTTTTCCCTGCTCCAATACTTTTCGTCCTTCGAAACTGATGATTTCAATGGTTGCATTCTTATCTTTTATCCCTTCCACAAAAACAGTTTTTGAAGCTGGATTAGGATATACTTTTATTGAAGTTGAAAGGTCGTTTTCCTGAGTGCTCAGTACTGCTGAAGTGGTCAGCCTGAAAATTTTTCCGTTCAGAGCCGCTGCAAAAAGCTCATTCTGATTATTTACCCCGAAAGTCGAAAAATTATTGCCGGAAGAAGGCGCCGTCCAGGTAATGGAATCATCCGCATTCAGGCTTCCGATCTGTGTGGAACAGTAATCGGCGAAAAAATACCTTCCCTGTAAAGCCGGATACTGGGTACCGCGGTAAACATATCCGCCGGTAATGGAACATTTTCCTCCCGAATGATCATAAGCAGCCACCGGAAAGGTCATGGTCGATTGCGCTGCACAACCTGTTGTGTTGTAGGCATTGTTCCCTTCATAGCATCGCCATCCGTAGTTGATTCCTGCCTGCGTCAAAGGCATACGGTTGATTTCTTCAATCTGTCCCTGGCCGACATCTGCGATCATCACATTGCCCGAAGCGGTATCGAAATTAAACTTCCAGGCATTCCTCAGCCCATAAGCCCATACTTCATCGGCTCCGTCGACTCCCACGAAAGGATTTCCCGGCGGAATATTGTAAGCGCCGGTAGAATTGATGTCCAGCCTCAGCAGTTTCCCCAAGAGGGAGTTTTTGTTCTGGGCATTGTTGTTCGGGTCTCCGCCGCTTCCGCCGTCTCCGGTTACCACCCACAGATAGCCGTCGGGAGCAAAGTGGATGCTTCCTCCGTTGTGGTTGTCAAAAGGTTTCGGTACGTTCAGGATGATCTTTTCCGTTGAAGGATCGGCCACATCCGGATTCGTGGTGCTTCTGGTGTACCGCGCTACCGTAATATTCCCGTTGGTGTCGTTGTAATAAACAAAAAAATACCCGTTCGTCGGGTATTGCGGGTGAAAAGCTAATCCCAGAAGGCCTCTTTCGCCTCCGTAAATGATTTTTGAGCTGATGTTTAAAAAATTAGTAGAGTTTGCTGTTCCATTGGCCTGTAAAATTTTAATGATTCCGTTTTGCTGAACGACGAACATCCTGCTGTCGTTCGCATGAGTGATTTCTACGGGTGCGGTGAGCCCGGTGGCAAATTCTTCCAGCGTAATGCTTTGGGCATTAAACATAAAGGAAGAAAAAATACCTGCGCAAAAGAGTAGTTTTTTCATAATATTTTGATATTTAGTGCATTACCATGAATGAAAATTCCGTACCAACAAAGCATTGAAAACTTTATTAAAATACCACAAAAACATTATTGAATCTTAAATAAAAATAAGACTGCCGATATGTCTGAATATAAACGATTTCTGTACTTAAAATTCATAAAATTCAAGAAAATGATTATATTTGCCGACTTAATTTAACGTAGTTATAACAAAATGCAAGGAAAAGGACTTATTACAATTGTTGCTATTGTACTAGGGTTAATTTGCTTAAACGAGCTATTACCAACATGGTACGCCGGCAAAATTGAAAGGCAGGCAACTGCTGTTGCAGGAGACAATCCGGAAAAGTATCAGAAAGAGATTGCAAAACTTTCTAAGGATACGCTGAATCTGGGATTCACTAAACTTTATTACACCAAAGCCAAAGACAAGGAAATGAAGCTTGGTCTTGACCTTAAGGGCGGGATCAACGTTCTTCTGGAGATCAACCAGAGGGATCTTGTGAACGACCTGACCGGTTATTCCACCAACCCTATCCTGATCGAGGCTTTAAACAAGACGGATGAAGTTCAGAAGAATTCCACCAAATCTTACATCGACAATTTCTTTGAGCAGTTCGATGCAATCAACAGGGCTAAAGGGACTAACCTGAAGCTGGCAGATCCGGAACTTTTCGGAAATACCACGCTTACGGAAGTAAAGTACAACACGCCTGATGAGCAGGTAAAAAACATCGTAAAAAGAAAAATCGATGCTTCCGTCGGAACGGCTTATGAAGTGATCCGGACAAGAATCGATAAGATGGGAGCTGTACAGCCGAATGTTCAGAGGGTGCCGGGTACCGCAAGGATTTCTGTGGAAATGCCGGGGATGAAAGACATCGATAAAGTGAAAAAAATGCTTCAGACGTCAGCCAAACTTCAGTTCTGGGAAGTACAGCAGGTTCCTGAAGTAGCGCCTTATTTCCAGACCTTAACATCGGTTATTGCTGCAAAAGGAGATTCTATGGGGGTGGCTAAGAACACGAACTTTACGAATCTTCTGCACATCGACAAATTAAGAACAAACGGCGTAGCCAACGTAAAATTATCTGATACCGCAGCTGTAAACAAAATCTTAAACAGCAAAGTGGCTCAGTCTTTACGTCCCGCCAACATTAAATATACCCAATTCATGTGGGGGTACAAGCCTGAAGCCAACGATGCTGAAAGCCTTGTATTATATGCCATCAGAGGAAACATCAACCAGAAAGCTCCGGTAGACGGTGCTGTGGAAAGTGCCAACATCGGCTATGATGAATTAAGCAGAGTCGTGGTAGACATGCAGATGGATTCCAAAGGAGCCAAAGAATGGAAAACATTAACTGAGAAAAACGTTGGAAAGCCGGTAGCCGTTACCCTGGATAACAGAGTGTATACAGCTCCGAACGTGGTAAATGCGATTCCGAACGGTAGAACACAGATCTCCGGAAACTTCTCTCAGGAAGAAGCAAAAGAATTGGTGGACGTTTTAGGAGCAGGTAAACTGCCTGCCGGTGCAAAAGTCGTTCAGGCTACGGTAGTAGGTCCATCTTTAGGACAGGAGTCGATCAACGCCGGGATGATCTCTTTCGGGATTGCCTTCTTACTGATCATCGTATACATCATTTTCTACTACGGTGGTGCAGGTGTTTATGCGGTAATCGCCATGATCATCAACTTATTCTATATTTTCGGAATTATGGATTCCGTAGATGCTACGCTAACGCTTCCTGGTATTGCAGGTATCGTACTTACCATGGCCATGGCGGTGGATACGAACGTAATTATCTATGAAAGAACAAAAGAAGAACTCTTTGCAGGAAAGAGTATTCTGGAAGCCTATAAAGATGGTTTCAAGCACGCATTAAATGCGATTGTGGATGGTCACTTAACCACATTGCTCACAGCGGGTGTACTTTTCCTTTTTGGAACTGGTCCGATCAAAGGTTTTGCATTAACCCTGGGAATTGGTATCTTAATGACTTTCTTTACTTCGGTATTGATTTCAAGAGCCATGATCTTCTCAAGATTAAATAAAGGAAAGCACCTTTCAGTATGGACTCCGCCAACGAAAAATCTTTTCAGAAATACTTGGATTGATTTTATCGGAAAAAGAAAATATGCTTATATCGTTTCCGGTGTTTTAACAATTATTTGTATCGCATCGATTGCGATCCACGGATTCAAATACGGAATCGACTTCACCGGAGGTAGAAACTATGTCGTAAGATTTGATAAACCGGTAAATGCAGAAGATGTAGAGGCTAATCTGGTTAAAATGTTCCAGACGGAAGACGGTAAAAACTCTTCGGTAGAAGCCAAAACTTTCGGAAATGACAAACAGCTGAAAATTTCAACGGATTATCTTATCGAAGACGAATCGCTGAAAGCAGACCAGACGGTAGAGCAGAAGCTATTTGAAGGATTAAAATCAAGTCTTCCTGCCAATACCACGATGAAAGATTTCAAAGCGCCGGAAAAAGCGCATGCCGGAATCATTTCTTCGGAAAAAGTAGGGCCTACCGTTGCAGATGATATCAAGACCCACGGTATTCTTGCTGTAATCGCAGCATTGGCGGGGATCTTCATTTATATCCTTGTACGATTCAGAAAATGGCAGTTCTCCTTAGGTGCTGTTGCAGCATTATTCCACGATGCGGTAATTATCCTTGGGGCTTATTCCTTACTTCATAAGTATATGCCGTTCAACATGGAAATCAACCAGGATTTCGTTGCGGCCATCCTTACGGTATTGGGATACTCCATTAACGATACGGTAATTATCTTCGACAGAATCCGGGAATACCTGAGAGAGAAGAAATCTTTAACCCTGGCAGGATTGTTCGACGATTCTATCTCCAGTACATTGGGTAGAACGTTCAACACTTCCTTCACAACGATTTTGGTGATCCTGGCGATCTTCATCTTCGGTGGAGACAACCTGAGAGGATTTATGTTTGCGATGTTGATCGGTATCGGATTCGGTACATACTCATCGATCTTTATTGCATCGGCGATTGCCTATGATTTCCTGAAAACAGGAAAAGAAGATGAAGTGCACGGTAAAACAACTTCCGACAAAGAATTACTTGCTTCAAAATAAAGTATACTACAATAAATAAGAAAAAGCCTTTCAGCAATGAAAGGCTTTTTTTTGGTTAAAAGATTAAGGTTTGAAAGTGAGTTGGAGTTGCACCGGTTTTTCTCTGTTAGTACGGCGGCTTGGATTGTTGTTAATGGTGAATTCCTTCAGATTAATGGTGAATTTTGTCGTCAGTTCTGAAGATTCACTTGTGGAGCAAAATTATCAATTGACCATTCACATCTCGTCAATAGTGATTCCTTTACTTACTATGAAAATTGCTTTGCTCCGAAGGAGCAGTATCCGTGTAGCATAGATATAAAAGAAATATAGTCCGAACTCCGTAGGAGTTTTACCTTTTAACAGGTTAGTCAGATAGCACACCTATGGCGTGCATATTATTTAATCTTTATTATTGCTACACAGATCATATTCCTACGGAATATTGTTTTTTCTGAATATCCCTTACAAAACACTATCCGTATTGGTCAATGTTACATTACTTAAATTTAACGTGAATCCGATGATATTCATTTGAATATCAATCATTTAATGTAAAAAATACTTAAATAATTCGTATTTAAAAACAAAATAGCCATTAACGAAGAATACCTTCGATATTTAACTACTGTCTCTTTAAGTAGATTTTGAAAAAATCATATCGGGAAGTTGCCGAACTGCAAACCAGACGTTCTGTCTTAAACGTTCCCGATACATTTTTCTCCGCTGAGCTGCAAAAACACTCGAACTGACGTTAAAGATTGACTTACGCAGCACAATTGACCATTGACCATTCTTATCAATTCGCCATCGCAGCAAAATTATCAATTGACAATTCAACGTATCCGCGATTTCACTATTTTTGCAGCATGATGGATAATTCGAAAAAAAAAGCAGCCATTGGCTTTATATTTATTACCCTGTTGATTGATGTCATCGGTCTTGGGATCATCATTCCCGTAATTCCCAAACTGATTGAAGAACTCATTCACGGGAGTGTACGGGAAGCGGCCAAATACGGCGGCTGGCTGAGCTTTGCATATGCCTTTACCCAGTTTGTTTTCTCTCCGGTGGTTGGGAACTTAAGCGATAAATACGGAAGAAGGCCCATTATCCTCATTTCACTGTTCGGATTTACCGTCGATTATATTTTTCTCGCGTTGGCGCCTACGATCTGGCTCCTGTTTGTAGGACGGGTGATAGCCGGGATTACCGGTGCCAGCTTTACCACGGCGAGTGCTTACATTGCAGATATTTCTACGGATAATGACCGGGCTAAAAATTTCGGATTGATTGGCGCGGCATTCGGGCTGGGGTTCATCATTGGTCCGCTGATCGGCGGCGCTTTGGGCCATTTCGGGGCGAGAATGCCTTTTTATGCCGCGGCAATATTGTGTCTGCTGAATTTCCTGTACGGGTATTTCATTCTTCCCGAAAGCCTGGATAAGGACAAAAGGAGGGCGTTCGACTGGAAAAGGGCCAACCCGATCGGCTCGCTTAAATTTTTATTTAAACATTCCGAACTTTCCGGACTAGTCATCACCCTGTTTTTGGTGTACGTTGCGGGACATGCGGTACAGAGCAACTGGAGCTATTTTACAATGGGACAGTTCAACTGGAGTGAATTTACGGTTGGGGTTTCTTTAGGTGTCGTCGGATTATTGGTGGCCTTGGTGCAGGGTGTCCTGATCAGATGGACCACTCCAAAACTGGGCGAATACAAAAGCATTTATATCGGATTGGGCATGTATGCCATCGGGATGTTACTCTTCGCTTTTGCCACGGAAGGCTGGATGATGTTTGCTATTCTTATTCCTTATTGCCTGGGCGGAATCTGCGGACCTTCCCTGCAGTCGGTAATTACAAAGAATGTGGCAGCGAATGAGCAGGGCGAGCTTCAGGGTGCCTTAACCAGTCTGATGAGCATTACGTCAACAATAGGCCCACCGTTAATGGCCGGTCTGTATTACCAGTTCAGTAAAGAGGATTCTTCACTGAAATTTCCGGGAGCCCCTTTCTTCCTGGCGTTTATTTTAATGTCGGTGAGTGTGGTAATGACCTATTTTAATTTTAAAAGAAAAAATATTAAAAAAGAAGAAGGGGTTAAATAACATCAACTCATATCAGAACCTGAACTCGATAGGCTGGGAGAGGGAAGCCGGATAATAGAAGTTTTTCTATTGTTAACAGGAATTCTGTTTTGATACATTCAGTTTAGTCTTTTATTAAATGATTGAAATTTAAATACGTATCATCAGATTGATGGTGAATATGATAGAGGCGGACCCCCATTGGAACCCTTTTTTATGACCTTTATCCCTCATCTTTAAAGGTTTATTTATCCCTGGGTTAAAATTAACTTTAGTCTGACCATATTTGATTTATTCCGGCGATTTGATTATAATACCTTTGAAAGTAATGTCGACAAGATAAACTTCCGGCTTCCTACTTCCAGCCTTGTAATCCGGCTTATATTTTAAAACTTAATATTTCATTAAAACTTAATATTTAACATCCAATTTCATATATCTTTCGTAATTTTACCATATGGAATTAAGCATTGGAGAAATGGCACTGATTGCTATTGCAATTGTTGTCTTATTCGGACCGGATAAACTTCCTCAGATTGCACGGGATCTGGGTTCAGGGGTGCGTAAAATGCGCGGCGCCGTCGAAGATATCAAAACCGAGATTATGAAGGAAACAGATAACCCTGTTTCTGAGATCAAACGTGAAATCGAGAAAGTAAAAGATGCGGCAAAAGATTATAATCCGATGAATGATGTTCAGAAGGATGTAATTGCTGATCCTTTGGCCTCTAATGAACCTCCGAAACCCAAACCTTCTGATGACGAGACATACGAAGGGCCTGTAAGCAGATAGGATGGAGGAGATTATTCAGGAAGACCAAAAAGTCTTTTTGTTTCTCAATAATTTGGGAGACCCACGCTTCGATCATTTCTGGATCCTGATTTCCAGCACATGGATCTGGGTTCCCTTGTATATTATTTTCTTTTATTTTTTATTTAAAAACTACAAGCTTCGGTCTTTGGTTTTTATTCTTACCTTCGTGGCCATCGGGGTTACAGTTTCCGACCAGCTGGCCGGTGTTTTCAAGCATGGATTTGAAAGGCTGAGGCCCTGTCATGATCCCAGCCTGGAACATGTCATGAGAATCGTGAAATGCGGCGGACAGTTCGGGTTTTATTCTTCCCACTCTTCCAATACCTTTTTCTTGGCGACTTATCTTACCATTTTGCTGGGCCGTAAGCTCCGGTGGTTTCCCTACGTTTTGTTTGTGTGGGCCGTGGTGGTTTCGTACAGCAGGATCTACCTTGGGGTACATTTTCCGGGAGATATTCTGGTCGGAGCCTTCGCAGGATCCGTTCTGGGAATCATTTTCGGTACCCTTGCGAAAAGAGTCATCTCCAAGCAGTCGGCAATTTCATAAAGATTATCCCTATTGGAAAGTAATATGGGTTCAGGCTGGGGCCGACTTGCCGGCCCCAGCCTGAACGTTACATCAGTCGTTGTGATAAGGCTTTCCCTGCAGGATCTGATCGGCACGGTAGAGTTGTTCCACAATAAACAGCCGGATCATCTGGTGGGTAAACGTCATTTTAGACAGCGACATTTTTTCGTTCGCCCGGGAATACATCTCGTCCGAAAATCCGTAAGCCCCGCCGATCAGCAAATGGATTTTTTTTACCGAAGCATTCATCCAGCCATCGATTTTACCGGCAAATTCCCTGCTGGTGAGCTGTTTTCCCTTTTCATCCAGAATCAGCACGAGATCAGTCCGGTCGATATGGTTTAAAAACAGTTTCCCTTCTTCTTTTTTCAGAAGTTCGGGCGAAAGATTCTTTGCATTTTTTACATCCGGGATTTCAGTAATCTCGAAATTCCAGTGTTTCGGAAGACGTTTCAGGTAATAATTAATGAGTGAAGTGATTTCCTTATCGTCTGTTTTTCCGATACAAAGTAAGCTGATCTGCATGATTAGAGTGAATTTTAAATAGCAAAGATATTCATAAATTAAAGAAAGTCATCATCCCTCAATTAAAGCAGAAACTTCAATTTTAAAAAAATCATTACTTTTGTAAGAACACCGGTCTGATGCAGAATACGGATTCCTTCCTGTATTTTCCGTATTTCCCGCCGATGGCCTGCTTTGGCGGGACTGTGGATGGCTGATACCGAACGCTGGGCAGAACGGTTATATTAAAATAAAGAATGAGCGCAAAACTTCCTAAATTTATATTGAAAATCCAAGAGTTTTTCGACGGTATCCATATTCCTGTACTGGGAATCTCCCTCTGGCAGATGTTTCAGATCTATATCCGCGGAATTTTTAAAGATAAAATAGGCCGTAAGGCAGCCGCCATTTCGTGGAGCTTTACCATCAGTCTCTTTCCGTTTATTCTTTTCCTGCTATCGATTCTGCCGTATATGCCGCATTATGATAAGCTTCAGTTTTATATTTTTGATGTCCTGCTGCATAATATTTTCCCGTCCAATATTGAAGGCGACGTCCGGGATTATATCGAAAACAGCATTGTCCCGAATATGAAAGGGATCAGCAATCTGACCATCGTTTTTGCCCTCATCTTTGCCACCAACGGAACCTTTTCCCTGATCAACGGGTTTAATGAGAATACGGACGAAAAAATGACGGACGTGAAAGAATTTATTCTTTCCTTTTTCATTACGATCGGGTTCATATCCATCGTTTTCCTGTCGCTTTTCGGGGTCTACTATTCGGAATTCGTGTTAAAGCTCTTTACGCCGGTCAAGGACGTTTCATGGCTGGTCAAAAACCTTTCGAAGATCATCGGATTTGTTTCCTTTCCTATTTTTTATTTTATCCTGCTTACTTTGTTTTACTGGTTGGGAACGGTACGGATTGCGAGGTTCCGGCAGGCCGTTCCGGGAGCCATTCTGACGACGGTTCTGTTTGTGGTGACCACCTACATCTTCGCGCTCTATGTAAAAAATATTGCCCGTTATAATGTCCTGTATGGTTCCATCGGAAGTATGATCCTGCTGATGATCTGGATCAACGTCAACGTTTATCTGTTGCTTTTCGGAAACGAATTAAATTTGGCCATCAGAAAGGTGAGAATTGAAAAACTCCTTTCCGATGAATTGAAGAGAAACGGCAAAAACAAAGAGATCAACAGCAAAACCCTGCTGAGCCGCCGGAAAAATCTTAAAAATAAGAGTGAGGAAAACGATTGATGAAATTTAAATCACAACTAGCTTTAACGTAAATTTGAAGAATAACCTTGCTTGATACGTTGGAAGAGGGAAGCTGGATGCCGGAAGTTTCCTTTCACAAATACGATCCAAGGCTTTGATGATCAAACTAAATCTTTTCTTATTCTATCAGAGAATCCTTGTTTAAAATCCTGAATCAATAAAATTAATTAGACAGTTTAATCTAATTTAAATAGGGTCGAATTTACGGTAATTTTAATCATGCAAGTCCAGGAATTTAATAATTCAAATGGAAAAGGATAATGTCGCAATACAGAAAATCAGAATCTTTCCGGAAAAAAGGTGACCCCGGAAAAATCCTATAAATTTTAATTACAAATTATATTCTCCTGATCCTGGAAACGCCGTTGATGTCTTTCAGCTTGGTAAATGTCTGCTCGAGCTGGCTTTTGTTCTTTACCTCAAGGATAATCGTACCGGTAAAGATCCCGTCGTTGGATTCGATCGACATGCTTTTCATATCCATTCCCATCGAACCGCTGATGACCGTTGTAATATCATTAATCATTCCCATCCGGTCAAGCCCTTCAATCTCTATCTTTACCCTGTTTTTGAAACTTTCCGCATTTACCCATTTCGCAGGAATCACCCGGTAATCGTATTGGGCACGGAGGTTAATGGCATTCGGACAGTTGTCGCTGTGGACCTTGATTCCATCTGAGATGGTAATAAACCCGAAAATTTTATCGCCCGGAATTACCGTACAACACTTCGCATAAGTATAATTCAGCTTTTCCTCATCCTTCCCGAAGACGATCATGTCGAGATTCTGCTCTTTCGGCTCTATGAAAGCCGTATTTTTTGCCGGGGATTTTCTGAATCTTGAAAGCAGGTTGTTGAACACGTTTTTGCTTTCGATATATTTTCTTAAGCTGCTTGCATCCAGTTCATTGGACTGGAATTTCAGGAACAGCTCCTGGGAACTTTTAAGATTAAAGAATTTCTGAAGTTTATTGATCTCATCATCATTGAAATTAATCTTGGCGTGGCGAAGTTTTCTTTGAAGGATTTCTTTTCCGTCATCCACCAGCTGATTTTTCTGTGAGTTCAGGTAACTCTTGATCTTTGATTTGGCTTTTGAAGTCACCACAAATTCCAGCCAGTCGGATTTTGGCTTCTGGTTTTGGGAAGATAAAATATCCACCTGGTCGCCATTCTGAAGCACATAAGAAATCGGAACCAGCTTCCCGTTGATCTTTGCTCCCAGACATTTCATTCCCAAATCGGAGTGAACCGAAAAGGCAAAATCCAGAGCCGTAGCATTGGTCGGCAGAATTTTAATTTCCCCTTTAGGCGTAAAGACAAAAACCTCTTTGGAATATAAATTAAGCTTGATATTATCAAGAAGTTCAGAAGTTGTAAGGTTCTGCTGCTGTTCGAGTACTTCACGGATTTCCGTCACCCAGTTTTCAAAATTCCGGTCTTCCGAGCTCTGCTTGTAGCCTTCCTTGTATTTGTAATGGGCAGCCACCCCTTTTTCAGCAATTTCATCCATTCTTTCCGAACGGATCTGCACTTCAATCCACTTTTTATCAGGTCCCAGGACCGTTAAATGTAAACTTTCGTAACCTGTGGAACGCGGCTGGGTAATCCAGTCACGCATCCGGGAAGGGTTGCTGTGGTAAACATCCGTTACAATGGAATAAATTTTCCATGCCAGGAACTTCTCGTTCTTAGCATCGGATTTATAAATGATCCGGATAGCATAGTTGTCATAGACTTCTTCAAAAGAAACCCCCTGCTTCAGCATTTTCCGGTAAATCGAGGAAATGGCCTTCGCCCGCCCTTTGATTTTAAAATGCAGGCCTTCTTCATGCAGCTTTTCAGAAACCTCCGTTTTAAACTCTTCGATATACCTTTCCCGGCTTTCCTTTGCAAGTTCAAGCTTTTCGGTAATCTCTTTGTAGACGTCCGGATTGTTGTATTTCAAAGATAGGTCTTCAAGTTCGGACTTGATGTTATACAATCCCAGACGGTGGGCCATTGGCGCATAAATATAAACCGTTTCGGAAGCGATCTTTTTCTGCTTGTCCGGTACCATGCTCTCGAGCGTCCGCATATTGTGGAGACGGTCGGCAATCTTGATCAGGATTACCCGGAAATCTTCAGAAAGCGTCAGCAATAGTTTCCGGTAGTTCTCAGACTGCACGGAAATGTTCTGATGGTTCATGATGGAGATCTTCGTCAGCCCGTTGACGATATTCGCTATTTTCTCACCGAAGATTTTCTTAATGTCTTCGTAAGTATAGTCGGAATCCTCGATCACGTCGTGCAAAAGCGCACAGGCAATGGAAGTTGCGCCCAAACCGATTTCCGTCGCTACGATTTTCGCAACGGCGATGGGATGGTAGATGTAAGGTTCACCCGATTTTCTGCGCTGGTCCTTGTGGGCGTCCAGGGCGATGTCGAATGCTTTCCGGATGAGCTTGTTGTTTTCTTCATCCAAAGTCCGGTATGTATTAGAAATCAGATCCTTGTATCTTGCAAGAATCTCCTTGTTTTCTTGTTCTAAGTCGTAACTCATTTGTGCAGCAGCCTATGTTTAAACGAAAATACGAAATTTTCTCCACTTTTCAAAGCTAAAAAATCCGCAGAAAGCTCTGCGGACTCAGGTTATAGATTTTATCCTTGATAGTTAAAGTTTCATTTCAGAATCCTTTCCGGTTACAGAATTTTTTTGTCCGTATGGATCAGGATTTAACTTAAATTTCAAAACCATATAATTTTGCAAATACTGGAATTTGTATTATTGGTGAAAACCTATTCACGATGTCTTGAATTTTAAATCGGTGGTAAAGGTAATATAATTTTTAATATAATTTAATATTTTTTAATAAAAATTAATATTTGATATTTTATTTTTAAATATTTATGGATTTTAGTGACATAATTAAAATTACAGAATTTAATATAATAGGAACTCGAAGAAAAATCCGGATTAATAGGTTGGAAGATGGAAGCTTGATGCGGGAAGTTTCTCTTGTCAGAAATACGATCAAACGTATTGATGATCAAACGAAATCATTCAACTTTGTCAAAGTTCTGAACTTTGTCAAAGTTTTTCAATATAATATCTTTGGTTATTCCATTGAAAAGAATTCTATTTAAAATCCTGACTGAATTAACCTTAATTTTATTTTTAAATTAGCTAAACTTCTAAATACAAGTGGAATACGGTCGAATTAACATTGGTGTAGGCTTATGAATTTCTAGTAGAAATAGGTTCAGCCTTCAAGAAATACCAGGCCAGTTGCTAAAAAAAGCGGACTTAAAAAGCCCGCTCCTGTAATTTTTTAATTTTAATTAAATTTTCTCGTTTTTGATTTCTTCCACAATTTCAGGATTTAAAAGAGTCGTAATATCCCCGAAGTTACTGAAGTCGCCTTCCGCAATTTTTCTCAGGATCCTACGCATGATTTTTCCGGAACGTGTTTTCGGAAGCCCTGAAACAAATTGGATTTTATCCAGTTTTGCAATCGGGCCGATCTGATCTGCGATCAGCTGGTTGATTTCCTTTTTCAGGTTTTCCCGTTGTCTGCTTTCCCCGGTTTCCTTCAGCACAACATAGCCGTATAAGGCATTTCCTTTAATGTCATGAGGATAGCCTACAATAGCGGATTCCGCCACAGCCGGGTGCTGGTTGATGCTGTCTTCGATCGGTGCAGTTCCCAGATTGTGTCCGGAAACGATGATGACGTCATCCACCCGTCCTGTAATCCGGTAATAGCCGACTTCATCCCTTAAAGCGCCGTCACCGGTGAAATATTTCCCCGGGAAGGCGGTGAAATAAGTTTCTTTGTACCGTTGGTGGTCTCCCCAGATGGTTCTGGCAATCCCCGGCCATGGAAAACGGATGCACAGGTTTCCGGTCACCTGGTTGCCCATGATCTCGTTGCGTTTGTCATCCATCAGCACAGGCTGTATGCCCGGCAGCGGAAGGGTAGCATAGGTCGGTTTGGTAGGGGTAACGAATGGTAAAGGTGAAATCATGATTCCTCCCGTTTCCGTCTGCCACCAGGTATCGACGATCGGACATTTTTTCCTGCCGACGTGATCATTGAACCAGTGCCAGGCCTCATCATTGATGGGTTCCCCTACGGATCCGATCACTTTCAGGCTGCTCAGGTCGTGCTTGTCTACCCATTCCGCACTTTCCTTAGCCAGTGAACGGATTGCGGTAGGAGCGGTGTAGAATTGAGTGATCTTATGTTTTTCAATCACTTCCCAGAAACGGTCCGGTTCAGGGTAAGTCGGAACCCCCTCAAAAATGACGGTGGTAGCCCCGTTCAACAAAGGTCCGTAAAGAATATACGAGTGGCCGGTGATCCATCCGATGTCGGCCGTACACCAGTAGATATCGTTTTCTTTATAATTGAATACATTTTTAAAAGTATAAGCCGTATACACCATGTACCCGGCACAGGTGTGCAGCATTCCTTTCGGTTTCCCGGTAGAACCCGAGGTGTAAAGAATGAAAAGCGGGTCTTCGGCATCCATGATCATCGTTACAAAATCCGGAGAAGCCTTTTCATACAGTTCTTCCATCCAGAAATCCCTTCCTTCTTTCATTTTGATTTCGTTCTGTGTTCTCTTGACCACCAAGAGTTTTTCTACACTCGGTGTTTTTTCAAGGGCTTCATCCACAATAGCTTTTAAGTCCAGCACTTTGTTTCCTCTGTAGCTTCCGTCGGAGGTGATCACCATTTTCGCTCCGCAGTCATTCACCCTGGAAGCAACGGCCGAAGCGGAAAACCCGGCGAAAATAACAGAGTGTACGGCACCCAATTTGGCACAGGCCAGCATCGTAACGGCCAGTTCGGGAATCATCGGAAGGTAGATGCACACCCGGTCGCCTTTTTCAATGCCCATTTCTTTAAGGACATTGGCGGTTTTGTTGACCCTTGTGTATAACTCGCTGTAAGAAATATGCTGGGCTTCCTCTTTCGGATCGTTCGGTTCCCAGATGATGGCGGTTTTATCGCCCCGTACGGAAAGGTGCCGGTCCAGGCAGTTTTTGGTGATATTTAATTTGGCATTCTTAAACCAGGTGATTTTCGCTTCATTCATGTCGTATTTCACAACTTTGCTCCAACGCTGATACCATACAAAATTCTGATCGGCTATTTTATCCCAGAATTTTTTGGGATTTTTAATCGACTTTTTATATTCTTCAAAATAATGCGGTAAATCTTCTATCAGGTAGTTTCTCATATCCCTTTCGTTTTTTATTTGAATTTTGTTATTTAAATTTATGTTTAATTTCTTGTTTACGCCCTATATTCTCGGATTTTTAGCTGGATTTCTTCAATGATTTTTTCGTCATCAATCGTCGATGGAACCTGGAATTCTTTTCCGTCCAGCAAAGTGCGGATCAGCTTTCTCAGGATTTTTCCGGAGCGGGTTTTCGGCAGGCGTTTTACGGTCATCACATTTTTCAGGCAGGCTACGGCACCGATTTTCTCCCGCACCATCTGTACGATGTGTTGTTCTATCGTTTCGTCGGAAATACCGGAGCCGTTCTTTAAGACCACCGTTGCAAAAGGAACCTGACCTTTCAGATCGTCATCAGTACCTACTACGGCACATTCGGCCACATCGGGATGTGAGGAAACGATTTCCTCCATTTCGGAAGTCGAAAGGCGGTGACCGGCCACATTGATGACATCATCCACTCTTCCGGTGATGAAAATATAGCCATCCTCATCTTTTATGGCGCCGTCTCCTGAGAAATAATAGCCTTGGTATTGCGACAGATAACTGCTCTGAAAACGTTCGTTATCATTCCAGATGCCGAGCAGTGCCCCCGGCGGAAGCGGAAGTCTGATGATGAGGTAGCCTTCCTGATGGGCATCCAGTTCTAATCCGTTTTCATCAAAAATTTTGATATCATAGCCCGGAATCGGTTTTCCGGCGGAAGCCCTTTTGATTTTATAGTTCCCGTCAGAAGTCATCAGGCCAAGCATCGGCCAGCCCGATTCCGTTTGCCACCAATGGTCGATGGCAGGAACGCCGATATATTTTTCAAACCAGTCGAGGGTGGCGACGTCGCATCTTTCCCCGGCGAGAAACTGCTTTTTAAAGTGGGTTAAATCGTATTTCTTGACCAGTTCTCCGTCAGGATCTTCCTTTTTGATCGCCCGGATGGCAGTAGGTGCTGTAAACATTACGGAAACTTTATATTCCGAAATGATCCTCCAGAAAGTTCCCGCATCAGGCGTCATCACGGGCTTCCCTTCAAAAATAATCGTGGTGTTGCGGTTGATCAGCGGTCCGTAAACGGAAAAGCTGTGGCCGACTGCCCATCCGAAATCGGAGGCTGCCCAATAGGTTTCTCCAGGCTCGACGCCGTAAATATAGTTCATCGAAAATTTTAAGGCAGTGGCATAACCACCGGTATCCCGGGTAATGCCTTTCGGCTTTCCCGTCGTTCCGGAAGTATACAGTAAATAGAGAGGGTGGGTAGATTCCACGGCAACACATTCTGCCGGTTCGGACTGTTGAACCAATTCTTCATAATCGATCAGTCCCTCAAACATTTCATGCTGATTGTCGGCCAGTTTCCTGTTGTAAACGATGATGTTTTCCACTTTATCCTGGGCCAGCTCGATGGCTTTTTCTACCAATGGCAGATAAGGAATCCGTTTGGAGATTTCGATGCCGGCCGTTGCGGTAATTAATGCTTTCGGCTTGCAGTCGTCAATCCGCACCACCAGCTCGTGCGGGGCAAAGCCTCCGAAAACGACATTGTGAATAACGCCAATTCTTGCACAGGCCAGCATGGCAAAAAGCGTCTGCGGAATCATCGGCATATAGATCACAGCGGTATCACCTTTCTGTAACCCCAGGGAAACCAATCCTCCGGCAAGCTTTGCAATTTCTTCCTTAGCCTGATTGAATGTATATTTTTTCTTCCGGCCAGTAACAGGGGAATCATAAACAATAGCCGTCTGTTCCCCAAAGCCGTCTTCGATATGTTTGTCGATGCACAGGTAGCACATATTCAGTTCTCCATCGGAAAACCATTGGGGATAATCGTTTTTGTCTTTCGAAAGAATTTGAGCCGGAAATTTGAACCACTGTATTTCCTGGGCCTGCTCTTTCCAGAAATTTTCTTTGTCTTCTATGCTTCTTTTAAATAAATGTTCCGTATCCATCTTACGTTTGTCTTTTAAAGTTAATCTTGATCGCCTTAACAACAATCAATCGTATTTACCGGCGATCAATAATCAATAATCATTTATAATCATCCTCCCAACATTTCTTCAATCTGCTGCATCAGCTTTTTGATGGAGTAAGGCTTGGTAACATAAGCATCAGCACCCATCTCAAGCCCTTTTTCCATATCTTTCGGGTTATTTTTAGCACTTAGGAAAATCACTTTGGTCTCTTTCAGTTTTTCATCCAGTCTGATGATCTCGAGGGTGCTGTATCCATCCAGATTCGGCATCATAATGTCCAGCAGGATTACATCGGGAACTATAGTTTTTAGAAATTCCAGGACTTCCGTTCCGTCTCTGGCAATAAATACTTCGTAGCCGTTTTTCCTGAAGCTGTACTCCAAAGACATTAATATTTTATGCTCATCATCTGCAATAATGATCCTTTTCATGTTTTCTTTTCTTTATTAAGTGAGAACCCGAAGGTTCAATTTTTTTCAATCATTTTAAGCAGGCAAAGTAACAGTAAAAGTTACCCCCAGCCCGCTGTTTTCCGCTTTTATAGAGCCTCCCTGGGCCTTTACAATTTTTTTCGAAATGGCCAGTCCCAGCCCGCTTCCGGCCGGTTTTAAAATATTCTGGCTTTTGGACTGATAAAATTTATCGAAAATCATTTCCAGATCCTCTTCGGGAATATGCTTCCCGGTATTGAACAGGGTAATGACCAGCTCGTTTTCTTTTTCAGCAAATTTAGCCTGAATGGTTCCCTGTTCATCCGTAAATTTCAAGGCGTTTCCTAATATATTCTGAAAAAGCTGGATCATCCGGGCCTCGTCATATTGAAACAGGGCCTGATCGAGAAGATTGACTTCGCTTACGTGGATGTTTTTCTGACGGATCAGATGCAGGAGCGGATTCAATGCTTTTTTATAGGTTTCCAGAATGTTGTTTTCTTTAATATGGAGTACAATTTCCCCGTGTTCCAGTTTATCAAGATACAGGATGTCGTTGATGATCTCACTCAGACGATCGGATTCGGTAACGATATTGTTTAAAAACTCTCTCTTTATTTCCAAAGGAATATCATCGTCGTCCGCCAGAATTTCTCCGGCGGAACGGATGGCCGTAATCGGCGTCCTCAGCTCATGGGCAACGGAATCCAGAAAATCGTCTTTCTGCTGGTCTTTTATGATTAAATTTTTATTGGCATTTCTCAGGTCGTCCGATAATTTTTTCAGCTCTTCAGACTGTTCCGTCAGTTTTTTATTGAGGATAATGGTTTCTTTGGATTCCTCTAAAATATTCAGAACTTCCTTCAGCGAAATTTTATCTTCTTTGGTCACGCCTTCAATTAAAATTTTTGCCGAAGCGGTGCCTATTCGTCCGGCCAATAGATTTTCCGAGAATTTAATAAATCTTGAGTCGGCGGTTTCCGTTTGTGAATCGATGTTGTATTTTAAATTAAATATCCGCAGGGCCTGCTCGGTTTTCTTTTTTCCTAAAAACCGCTCCAGAATATTTTTGATGTCCGAAACATAAGCAGTTCCGCGCCAGATGAAAGCGTTTTCGTGATTCTGGATGTATTTGTCGATATCCACATACAATTCGGCGAAGTTCCGTTCCCGGTAATCGCCTTTATTGCTCACGGAAATGATGCTGAACAATCCGGAATTCACAAGAAGCGACCAAAAGAAGATTTCCGGAATTCTTCCCAAAAAAGGAATGGTAAAAAAGCTGAAAGCCTCATACAAATCCCTCAAGGCCCCTTTTAGTTCCTGATTAAAGGAAAAATAGTATTGAGGGATAATTAAGCCGAAATAGCAGATGGCCAGCCCTGCAAGTAATCCGGCAACAGCCCCTTTGTAGCTTCCTCTCCGCCAGAAGATCGCCCCGAAAAACGCAGGCGCCAGCTGAGCGATGATGACAAAAGAAATCAGCCCCACCGAATCCAGCGAAGTTTTTAAAATGAAATATTTATAAAAGGCAAACGCCATGATGATCAGCGCAAAAATGCTGAACTTCCTGATATTGGTAATGATGCGGGTGTTTTTTATTTCATTCTCTGCCTTAAATTTCCCAAGCAATCCGTAGGGGATAATTAAATTGTTGGAAAGCATGATGGATAAAGTAATGGCGGAAATAATGATCATTGAAATGGAAGAGCTCAGTCCGCCCAGAAAAACACAGACCGTAATCCAGGTATTGTTGAAATGCTGAGGGATTAAAATGGAGTAGAACTCCGGATTAACGTTTTGTCCGTCGAAGATCAGCCTTCCCGCCCAGGCGATCGGAAAAATAAAGACGGTAAAAATCAACAGGTAGAGCGGAAAAAACCAGATCGCTGTTTTGATGTGCTTTTCCTGTCGGTTTTCGATGATGGCCGTATGGAACTGCCGTGGCAAAATGCAGATGGCGGTTCCTGAGATCATACACAGGACCATCCAGTTCATGGCTCCTTCAATCCCGTTGAATGTGTTTTTTTGCTTAAAATCTCCGAACCGGCTGGCCTTTTCATAGATGTCTGAAAATCCATCAAACACAAAATAAATAACGAATAACCCCAGAATAATAATGAAAAACAATTTTAACAAACTTTCGAAGGCAATGGCTGAAATAATGCCCAGTCTTTTTTCCGAAGCATCTACATACCGGGTGCCGTAATACGATGCAAACAGAGCGATTAGAAGAACAACGAACGTAGCACTATCAGTTAAGATATTTTTTGAAATTTCCGTTTCTGTAATCAAATGGAATGTTTCGGAAATCGCTTTGATCTGAAGTCCGATATAAGGCACGATGGCCAGAAGGCAGACAATGGTGATGATTGCGCTTAGGCTCCTGCTGTTGCCATACCGCAATGAAATGAAATCGGCCAGGCTGCTGATTTTATTAACCCTGGAAATCCGTACGATCCGGGTATTGATGTAAATCCAGGCCGGAATAATCATGATCGGTCCTACATAAATCGGAAGATAATTGAGTCCGCCGGTCGCCGCCACACCAATGCTCCCGTAATAGGTCCAGGCCGTGCAGTAAACCGCCAGGGAAAGGGCATAGATGTAAGGATTGTTGATCCATAGCTTGCTCTTCTTCCTTTCCGCCAGATAGGCGACCAGGAACAAAAGGGCCAGGTAAAACAAAACCACGGTAAACAAAGCGAAACTATTCATTATATCTTTTTACGATTACAAAAGAAATAATGATGGAAATCATCCAGACGGCGAAAATATAAACCAGGATCAAGGGATAACCGAAAACTTCCCGGGAACTGTTGAACAGCAGCGATACGGGAATGCTGAAGGCGATCAGAAGTCCGATGCTCAGGATAATCAGTTTTTGTTCGTGTCTTTTTTTCATGATTGATGATTGATAAATGATGATTGATCATCCGATGACATATAATCCGTCATTTATATTTTATAACTCTTTTTATGATAAATAATGAATGAATGATAATTGATCGGTTGACGGAAATTTATCCATCGCTGATCAATTACCATTCATCATTAATTACTTAGCTTTTTTCGTCAGCATATTCTCCGGTTAGGGCATAATAGCCGAAAATAGCCAGTCCGCCTGAGATAATCGGCATCAGCACAAACAGGATGATAATTCCGAAAACCAGATCTTCCTGTTTTCCTGAGCTGATTTTGGGGATTCCTAAGACCGTAATCCCGAAATATCCTACCACCAGCGCAATGGCAATCCAGAGTATACCTAATATTTTTTTTAGTCCGTTCATTTTAGTAGATTTAAAATTAATAAAAATTTAAATGGTGCAGCACTTAATCGTGAATATTGTTGTTCTTGTTTTTAAGATAAAATAATCCGATCAGCAAACATACGGAAGCAACGCCTATCGGATACCAGAGCCCTTCCAGATACCAGGTGGCGTGGCCCGCTTCTTTGCCCGTTGTTACCAGATAAGTAGCCACGGCCGGAAGCAGTCCCCCGAAAACACCGTTTCCGATATGGTAAGGCAACGACATTGAAGTATAACGGATCCTTACCGGGAACATTTCCACCAAGAATGCAGCAATAGGGCCGTAGACCATCGTTACGAAAATCACCTGGATGAATACTAAAAATATCAGGAGCATATTGGTGTCGGTATTGATCTTAACCGATTGGGTGACTTTAGGTTCTTCCGCTTTTCCGTCTTTCATGACAGGGCCTGCCGCCGACCAGTGAACGATACTGTCTTTTTTCATTAAAGTACCATCGGTATAAGTGAGCTCTTTATGGAAGGTAATTAAACTGTCAGTTGTAATTTTATCATGAACTTTTGCCGTTCTTTTCTCAACCAGGCCGTTTTCAGCAACGGTTTTGGATTTCAGATCAATACTGTTGAACATTTTGTCATAAATCGGGCGGTAGGCCAGAATCGCAACCAGCATTCCCGTCATCATGATGGCTTTTCTCCCTACCTTATCGGAAAGCCATCCGAAAAATACGAAAAACGGGGTTCCCATAAGGAGCGCAATGGCCATCAGCTTATCAACCTGTGCCGATTCGATATTCATTACTTTCTGCAGGAAACTCATGGCATAAAACTGTCCCGTATACCAGATCACCCCTTGTCCCATGGCTGCTCCGAACAAGGCCAGCAAAACGAATTTAAAATTAAATTTATTGCCGAAGCTTTCTTTTAAAGGATTTTTAGAAGTTTTTCCTTCACTTTTAGCCTTGGCAAAAAGCGGCGATTCCTTCATGTTTTTTCGGATGATATACGAAACACCTACCATCAGGATCGAGATCCAGAAAGGAACCCTCCATCCCCAGTTGTCGAAATCTTCAGCCGATAGGGTACTTTTCGTAATTAAAATGATAATTAATGAAATAAAAAGCCCTGCGGTTGCGGTGGTCTGGATCCAGGAAGTCCAGTATCCCCTCCGGTGGGGCTGGGCATATTCTGCGACATAGGTGGCGGCACCTCCGTATTCTCCGCCCAATGCCAGTCCCTGCAATAATCTTAAAATTAAAACCAGAACAGGTGCCATAAACCCGATGGTTTCATAGCTTGGAATACATCCGATCAGAAAGGTAGAGAATCCCATGATCAATAAAGTAACGAGGAAAGTATATTTTCTTCCGATGAGATCTCCCAGTCTTCCGAAGAATAATGCTCCGAAAGGCCTCACCACAAATCCTGCTGCAAAAGTGGCCAGCGTGGATAAGAATGCGGCGGTAGGATTGTCTGCCGGAAAAAATTTTGTCGATAAAACGACGGCAAGGCTTCCGAAGATGTAGAAGTCGTACCATTCGATCAGGGTGCCGAGTGAGGAGGCGGTGATAACGCTCCAGATCGTGCGGTTTTTCTGCTTCTCAGTCATGTTCTGGTAAGCATCGTGATGATTTTCGCTCATATGGCTTGGTTTAGTGTTGGTTAAAATTTGTTATTGAGTTTTTCTGAAATTTCTTTTTGATGGCTGATGCCAGACATTGCTACAGGTAGATCTGGAACTGTACGATAAATTCTCCTTTTGAAGAAGGACTTTCCGTCGGGCTCGTATACACCGGCCTGGTTGAGTACTGGGTGGTAATTTTGGCGTGGTGGCCGTCCAGGAACCAGTTGGCCCCGATATCGAATTGTGAGGATGATTTATCTAAAGCTTCAAAACTTTTGTGCGTATAGGCTGCAAAAGGCTGAATCCTGATCTTGGGTTTTTCTGCCTGGCTTGGCAATAATAATCCGGCCTGCGCGTAAACCATATTTCCGGTACCGATCACAGGCTGAAGGTTTCCTGGTCCTGCAATGGCTTTCTGACCGATAAAATTCGGATCGGAAGCGGCAATGTTCATGGTTCCGAGATTTCTCAGGTAATTCGGGCCGAACTGGTAATTGTAGTAGCCTGCATAAGCCGAAACGGCCATTTTATTTTTGGCATTGCCCAAAGGAATGTCGGCAAAAGCATCCACTGCCAGAAGGGTAATGTCGTGCTTTTCAATATTTGAATTGACGGAAGTCCGTGTTCCGTCTTTTTGATGATAAAACCCGGCGCCTATATTGAAAACTTTTTTCGTTCCTAAATAAGAGCCGACTTTAAAAGGCAGTGTATTGGATTCTTCATCCAGAAACTGGTATTCCACATAACCTGCCTTTGAGAAATTCGGGTTTCCATTATTATCTACGGCAACGGCTTTTGCCGGATCGGTAACGTTGGCAGGGGTAAGATCGGTCGCAAAAGGTTTGTTCAGGCTGAAACGGTATTCCAGTTTTCCGTATTTTCCTTTCGCAAACATTCCCAGCTGGCGGGCAAACTGGTCGGAATTATCGATCAGCGGCCAGGTAAAGACCGGGGAGTCTAAGGTAAGGAAATTCAGGGTGGAAGCCATGGTCATCCGGGAAAGTCCCATGTAATAATGCAGTCCGGCTCCTAAGGATAAGCTGAATTTTCCGGCTTCTCCGGGCAGGAACACGGCGTATTCGTTCCAGGCATCATGGAAAAACAGCTGGGTCTTCTTTCCGTTGCCGTTTCCTCCGGTACCGGTAGTGCCCGGAGCACCGCCATTGATAAAAGTCTGATTGTTAATCCCGAAGTGGAGCAGGATCATATATCTTTTGGAGATCTGAGCATAAGCCAGGGCACGCAGCCGGCGGTTTCCTAAGCTCCAGGAATTGTCGGTAGGTTCTCCGGCCACCATGCTTCCGGGATTCATTTCAGTATTTCTCAGCCAGAACTGATCCCATAAAATAAATCTGACGTATTTGTCGCCCTGTTGATTCAGGTTGAGTTTCAGTCCGCTTCCATAATCCGGCGATCCCTGGGAATACAAAGAATTGCTGATTAAGGCTAATCCGATAAAAGTGAGTAATTTCTTCATAAATTATCAATTTTTGGCGTTGTTTTTTATAAAAGCCAAATTGTAATTAATAATTTAGTTACGAAAATTTAATATATACTAATGCTAAGGATATAGTTATGGGTTGTAAATTATTAGTCATAGGTTTGAAATTATAATGTAAGTGTTTACGTATCAAAAATCACAACTCATCATTAATGACTTATAACTCATAATTTATTGCTCATTTTTTAAACCTTTCCCATTTGATCAGCATATACTTATCGGCAAATTGAGTGATGATGAGACCTGAATTTTTAATATTTTCTTCTTTTGACATGTAGTCGATCAGTTCGTTTTGCTTCAGGATTTTATAGACCGGATGGAACTCCGAGTGAGGCGGCCGGGTAATGTTGTATTTTTTGATCCACGAACTGATGGTGACATGGGACACCCCGATAATCCTTTCGATTTCACGGAAGCTCAAACCTTCAAGATACAGCTGTAAAGCTTTGGTTACATAATAGTCATCAATCTGTTTTCCCAGTTTTTTTACCGTAAAATAATACCCGCAGTCTTTACAGAGAAAGCGCTGTTTTTCATTAACGATTCCGCTTTTTACGACCTTGGTACTGTTGCATTTAGGACATTGATTTTCCATACCTATATCTTTTTAGCAAATATATAATAATTTAGCAATATGTTAATTTAACGTAAAGATAAATTAACTTTTTAATAATATTTTAAGATAAAAAATATCTTTAATACTTGCTTTTTAAAGTAATATTATTTTAAATTTGCTGAAAAATTCAGATAAATACATGAATATAGAAGTTTCCTCATCCATTCATCTGATGTATGTGAATGAAATACAGCAGGAAATGTATGATTCTGCACAGCGCAGAGGAACAGGGATCGCCAAGCGCTCTATTGAATATCTCAGTAAAAAAATTGCTGAAGGAAACGCTGTAGTAGCGACGGATAAAGGAAAATGGGTAGGATTCTGCTATATAGAAACCTGGTCTCACGGTCAGTTTGTGGCCAATTCCGGACTGATTGTTTCCCCGGATTTCAGGCATCTTGGGGTGGCGACCCTGATTAAGGATAAAGTATTTGCTTTATCCCGGAATAAGTATCCGGAAGCCAAGATTTTCGGATTAACCACCGGACTCGCGGTCATGAAGATCAACAGTGATCTCGGTTACAAACCGGTTATTTATTCCGAGCTCACCCAGGATGAAGAATTCTGGAACGGCTGCAAAAGTTGTGTGAATTACGACATCCTGATAAAGAAAGAACGGAAAAACTGCCTTTGTACGGCCATGCTTTTCGTTCCTGAGAATAAAAAAAAGAACAGTGCTGAAAGTATTCAGCCGGATAATCGATACAATAATGAGCAAGAAAGTAGTTTTAGCATTTAGCGGAGGTCTGGATACCTCTTACTGTGCCAAATACCTCAGTGAAACACTGGGATATGAAGTGTATGCAGTGACTGTAAACACCGGAGGTTTTTCGAAGGAAGAAGAAAAAGAACTGGAGAAGAGGGCCTTTAACCTCGGGGTGAAAGAATACAGGTGCATTGCGGCTCAGGAAGACTATTATCGTTCTTGTGTTAAATACCTGATTTTCGGGAATGTGCTGAAAAACAACACTTATCCTCTGTCCGTCAGTGCAGAACGTACCATTCAGGCGCAGGAAATTGCTAAATACGCCATAGAAACCGGTGCCGATGCAATTGCCCACGGAAGTACCGGAGCGGGAAACGATCAGGTGCGGTTTGACCTGATTTTCCAGGTGATGTGCCCGAACGTGGAAATCATTACGCCGATCCGTGACCTTTCTTTGTCGCGCGAAGAGGAAATTGAATTCCTGAAAAGCCACGGCTACGATATGGAATTCCGTAAAGCGCAGTATTCCGTAAATAAAGGATTATGGGGAACCTCGGTAGGCGGGAAAGAAACGCTGACCTCCCGGAACAGCCTTCCGGAAGAAGCCTTTCCTTCGCAGGTTAAAGAAACCCAGCCTTCGGAGCTTGAAATTGAATTTAAAAACGGGGAAGTTGTAGCAGTAAACGGAGAACGTTTTGAACATCCGGTCTACGCAATTCAAAAAATTGAACAGCTGGCTTCCGCTTACGGGATCGGCCGTGATATTCACGTTGGGGATACGATTGTGGGTATTAAAGGAAGGGTAGGTTTCGAAGCCGCCGCAGCCTCGGTTATTATTAAAGCACACCATTTGCTGGAAAAGCATACGCTCTCAAAATACCAGCAGATGATGAAGTCGCAATTGTCCGACTGGTACGGGAACTGGCTTCACGAAGCACTTTTCCTGGATCCTGTGATGAGAAATATCGAATCTTTTTTGATAGATTCCCAGGAAACAGTAAGCGGTAAAGTGTTTGTAACCTTTCATCCGTACCGGTTTGTCTTAAATGGAATTGAATCTGTACATGATCTGATGTCTGATACATTCGGAAGCTACGGGGAATCCAACAAAGCCTGGACCGGTGATGATGTGAAAGGGTATACGAAAATTTTGAGCAATTCATTAAATATCTATCATCAAATCAATAAGGCGAATAGCTGATTGCTTCTGGCTAATGGCTTTAACTTACTTTTTAACACAATAAATTAATCAGAAAGAACTTTAAAACGTAAAGTTGATTCTGTTTAAAATAGCATTTAAATAAATGAAAACAGCAGGAATTATAGGAGCCAACGGGTATACCGGCAGCGAACTGATCCGCCTTCTGGCCTTTCATCCGAATATATCATTGGGATTTCTGTACAGCCGTTCCCATTCGGGAACAAAGATTTCGGATTTGTATCCGGATCTTGAAACTGTCTGTGAAATGGAACTTACAGACCGGCCGGAAGAAACGGATGTTCTTTTTCTGTGTCTTCCTCATCAGGAGAGCCGGAACTGGCTGGCGCGGAATCCGGTAAAAGAAGAAACTTTGGTGATCGATTTAGGAAACGATTTCCGGTTGGATGGAAATTCCGGGAATAGGGATTTTATCTACGGATTGCCTGAAATCAATAAAGAGAAGATCTCGGGAGCAAGAAGCATTGCCAATCCGGGGTGTTTTGCCACAGCCATTCAGCTGGCGTTGCTTCCTTTGGCTGAAAAAGGTTTACTGAATGAAGTGTACACTACCGGAATCACAGGGTCTACGGGTGCCGGACAGTCTTTACAGGCAACAACGCATTTTACCTGGAGGAACGACAATGTTTCGGCATACAAAGCCCTGACGCACCAGCATGCGAATGAGATTTTACAACAGCTGGTTGCTTTGAATTCAGATGAAGTAAGCCTGAATTTCGTGCCGTGGCGGGGAGATTTTGCAAGAGGAATTTTTACAAGCTCTACGATAAAAACAGAAGCGGAACTTTCAGATATTGAACAATGGTTTAAGGATTTTTATGCAGAAGAGCCGTTTGTGACGGTCAGTGAAAAGGCCATTGATCTGAAGCAGGTGGTCAATACCAATCGCTGTGTGATTCAGATTGAAAAACGGGGGAATGTGACCGTCATTCACTCAGCGATTGACAATTTGTTGAAAGGTGCCTCAGGACAGGCGGTACAGAATATGAATATCGCGATGGGCTGGGAAGAAAACCTGGGACTGAATCTTAAACCGGCAGCTTTCTAAAGTCAATGGTTAATAGGTCAATAGTGAATTTTATAACTCAATCAAAATCGACCTAGGAAATGCAGGCGTTAAGAAATTTAAAAGAATTTCCGTTAAAAAATTTCTTCTGTTTGAGTGGCGGACATAAAGACTCTTTAAAAAATGAATTTTACTTTCCGCCTGAGTTTAGAAATTTTAGGAAATTGTTTAAAATTTTAGCCGGAGTTTCCAAGTCTTGAATTTTTGTTTCTTTTGCTTCAAGGCAAAAGAAAGAAATCAAACATCAATTATTAATTAAGACATGAATTTATTCAACGTATATCCATTATTCAACATCAATCCGGTGAAAGCTCAGGGATCATTTCTTTGGGACGATAAAGGAGAACAATACCTCGATTTTTATGGAGGTCATGCCGTGATCTCCATCGGGCACAACCATCCGCATTATCAGGACCGGTTAAAAGAACAGTTAGATAAAATATCCTTTTATTCAAATTCCGTTCAGAACGAATTGCAGACTGAGCTGGCGAATAAATTAGGAAAGCTTTCCGGGCTGGAAGATTACCAGCTGTTTCTGTGTAATTCAGGTGCGGAAGCGAATGAGAATGCTCTAAAGCTGGCTTCTTTCCATAACGGTAAAAGCAAAGTCCTGTATTTTTCAGGCTCTTTCCATGGAAGAACTTCAGCGGCCGTTTCGGTAACCGATAATCCGAAGATCGTCGCTCCGGTAAATTACGACGAAAGATTTATCAGATCCGAATGGAACAACATCGGGCAGCTTGAAGAAATTTTCAAGAAGGAAGGCCATGAAATTTCATCCGTGATCATCGAAGGCATTCAGGGTGTTGGCGGAATTATGATTCCAACGGTTGAATTTTTAACTAAAATCAAAGAATTGTGCGAAAAATATGATTCGGTTCTTATTCTGGATGAAGTACAGTCGGGATATGGAAGAAGCGGGTATTTCTTTGCGCATCAGGAATTTGGAATCGAAGCTGATCTGATTACGACTGCCAAAGGAATGGGCAACGGTTTCCCGATCGGCGGCGTTCTGATCCACCCGAAATTTAAAGCCAGCAACGGGCTGTTGGGAACCACTTTTGGGGGGAATCACCTCGCTTGCGTAGCAGCAATTGCTGTGCTGGACGTAATGAAGGAGGAAAAACTGATCGAAAATGCCAGGGAAATAGGAGCGTATATTGAAAATGAAATTCAAGGTTTCCCGCATATCAGGGCCATCCGCAGGAAAGGTTTAATGATCGGAATCGAACTCGACCGGGATTGTGCGGAAGTAAGGAACAGCCTGTTGTATGATCATCATATCTTCACCGGGAATTCCAATGATAAGACCGTGCTGAGGATTCTTCCGGCACTGAATATCAAAAAGGAAGAAACCGATCTGTTTATCAAAGCCTTGAAAACGGTGCTGGAAAGCATAACCATAAAAGAGCAGGAAGCGTTGACACTTTAAGGTAAGGTGAAAAATTTTAACCGCAAAAGTCACAAAAGCTTTTTTGACACATGAGTCACATAAGATTTTAGTTTACAGCATTGCGGATATTTTTAGATCACAGAAGATAAAAATCGAAGATTTTTCAGGTAACGTTTTATTTTGAGAGGTTGACGGTCCGGTGGCTGAGCAGGAAGCCTTGACACTTTAAAGTAAGGTGAAAAATTTTAACCGCAAAAGTCACAAAAGCTTTTTTGACACATGAGTCACAGAAGATTTTAGTTGACAGTATTGCGGGGTATTTTTAGATCACAGAAGATAAAAAAATCGAAGATTTTTCAGGTAACGTTTTATTTTGAGAGATTGAGGATCCGGTGGCTGAGGCTCTCGAAGCCACATAGAATTATCTGTGAAAATCTAGACAAAAAACAATAACCGAAAGCTCTTTAAAATCCATTACAATGAAAAAATTTACTGCTGTAAGTGATGTTGAGAACTTACAGGAAATGATAAAAAAAGCATTACAAATCAAAGAAAATCCGCTCTCGGAACCCGAAAAAGGAAAAGGGAAAACCATCGGACTGGTCTTTTTGAATTCCAGTTTAAGAACCCGTTTAAGCAGCCAGATTGCCGCACAGAATTTAGGGTTGAATGTCTTAACGTTAAACGCCGCACAGGAAGCCTGGAACCTGGAATTTGCAGACGGAGCGGTGATGAACGGCGATACGGTAGAGCACATCAAGGATGCCATCGAAGTCCTGAACCAATATTGCGATATTATTGCGGTACGTTGTTTTGCCGGGATGAAAAACAAGGAAGATGATGTGAATGAAAGCATTTTAAGCCAGTTTGAACAGCACGCCAAAGTGCCTGTTATTTCTTTGGAGTCAGCTACACGTCATCCTTTGCAGAGCCTGGCAGACTGTATCACAATTACCGAAAACTGGACCGAAGAGCGAAAGCCGAAAGTGGTTCTGACCTGGGCGCCGCACATCAAGCCGATCGCACAGGCCGTCGGGAACTCATTTGCCGAATGGATGCAGGTAATGAACGTGGATTTCGTGATTACCAATCCGGAAGGCTATGATCTGGATAAAAATTTCACCAAAGAGGTATCGGTAATTCACGATCAGGAAGAAGCCTTGAAAGACGCTGATTTTATTTATATTAAAAACTGGTCATCCTTTGATCAGTATGCAGCGATGCCCGAGGTAAAAGAGAATTGGATGCTGACCAACGAAAAGCTGGAAGCCACCAATAAGGCAAAGGTAATGCACTGCCTTCCGGTCCGGAGAAATGTGGAGTTGAGCGATGAGGTGATGGACGGAGAAAATTCCATTATTTACCAGCAGGCCAAAAACCGGATTTTCTCAGCACAGGCGGTGTTTTCTGAGATCCTGGATGGAATCGGTGTTGGATAACTAACTAAACCTCATAGGTTTCAAAAACCTATGAGGTTTGAATGAGATTTGAAAAAGAATAAAGATGAAAGAAAAATTATACATCATCAAAATAGGCGGCGCGCTGATCGACGACGACGAATTGCTGGAAGAATTTCTTGAGCAGTTTGCAGCGATTCAGGAAAAGAAAATCCTGGTCCACGGCGGCGGAAAGCTGGCTACCACTTTGGCCGATAAGCTTGGCATTGAGCAGAAGATGGTCAACGGACGCCGGATCACCGATAAAGATACCCTGGACCTAGTAGCCATGGTGTATGCCGGTGGAATCAATAAAAATATCGTCGCCAAGCTTCAGCAGAAAAAATGCAAGGCCATCGGTTTCTCGGGAGCGGATGCGAATTTGATTAAAGCTAAAAAAAGAGAAGACGGGGAAATCGATTTTGGATTTGTAGGCGATATTACAGAGAAAGGAGTGAACAAAAAACTGATTTCAAAATTGATGAAGCTTGATCTGGTTCCCGTTTTTTCAGCAATCACCCACGACAAGAAAGGGCATCTTTTCAATACCAATGCGGATACCATTGCTTCCGTCATCGCACAGGCACTCTCTCAAAAATATGAAGTGGAATTGTTATATTGCTTCGATAAAGAGGGCGTCCTGGAAGATGTAAACAATCCGGAATCGGTCATTAAAAATATTTCCGAAGAGGAATTTTCCCTGTTAAAAAACGAAGGGAAACTGCACAAAGGGATTCTGCCCAAACTTGAAAATGCCCTTGGAGCCGTAAAAAATAAGGTCAACAAAGTATTTCTCATTAAAGAAACCGAACTGAAAAACCATATCGAAAACCATCATGCAGGAACTGAAATCTGTTTATAGCAAAGAAGAATTGCTGAATAACGCAGTAGAACTATTAAAAAAGCTGATTGAAATTCCCTCATTCAGCAAAGATGAATTCAATACCTCCGTAGAGATTGAAAACTTCTTTAAAAAGCACGGGATTCCTACCAAACGTTTTAAAAACAACATCTGGGCAGCGAACAAAAATTTCGATGTATTCAAACCTTCAATTCTGCTGAATACCCATCACGATACGGTAAAACCGAATAAAGCCTATACGCTGGACCCGTTTTTACCGATTGAAAAAGACGGAAAGTTATTTGGGCTGGGCAGTAATGATGCAGGCGCTTCGCTGGTTTCGATGGCGCAGGTTTTTCTACACTTTTACGAACGGGAAGATCTTCAGTATAACCTGGTGATCGCCTTAACGGCCGAGGAGGAAATATCCGGTTTCGACGGAATTGAGGCCCTTTTCCCGCAGCTTCCGAATATCGAGCTTGCCATTGTCGGCGAACCGACGCAGATGAATCTGGCGATTGCAGAAAAAGGCCTGCTGGTAATTGACGGGGAAATGAAAGGAACACCTTCCCATGCCGCCCATCCGAACAACGATAATTCGATTGTCAAATGCATGGAAGACCTGCAGCATATTTTGAGCTTCCGGTTTCCGAAAGTTTCCGATTACCTGTGTGAAGTAAAGGTCACGCTTTCCGGGATTCATGCGGGCGTTCAGCACAATGTCGTTCCTGAATCGTGTACATTCACGCTGGATGTAAGGGTGACGGATGAATATTCCAACAAGGAAGTTTTCGAAATCATCCAGTCACAGATGAAGTCTGATTTAATGGCTAGGTCATTCAGGCTGAATTCCTCAAAAATTGCCCTGGATCATCCTTTTGTACAGGCAGGACTGGAAATTGGAAGGGCTACTTACGGTTCGCCTACCTCATCGGATCAGGCGATCATTCCCTGCACTTCGGTAAAACTGGGACCCGGTGACAGCACGCGCTCCCATACGGCCGATGAATTTATTTTCATCGAAGAGATCGCAGAGGGAATTGAGATTTATATTAAGATTCTGGAGAAAGTTTTATAGGCTGGATGTGGGATGATGGATGCTGGAAGCTAATGATGTCTGCAGATAAACTTCTTTCCCAAAAAATGATCAATTTTTATAATTAAATGAAGATATAGCAGTTAGTAGTAAACTTCCGGCATCCTGCTTCCATCTTCCATCAAAATAAAAAGAAACTTATGAAAAAAATATGGCAGAAAGATGACCATGCTACCAATACATTAGTCAATACATTTACCGTTGGAAAAGACCTCGATTTTGATGAGCGTCTGGCGAAATACGATGTTAAAGGTTCCATGGCGCACTGCAGGATGCTGGCGGAGGTAGGGATTTTTTCGGTTGAAGAATCGGAACAGATGATGGCTGTCCTGGCAGAAATTTTAGAACATATCGAAAACGGAAGTTTTGAAATCGATAAAAATGCAGAGGACATCCATTCGCAGATTGAATCGGTTTTAATTGAAAAACTTGGCGATACCGGAAAGAAAATCCATACCGCCCGGTCCAGAAATGATCAGGTTTTGGTAGATATCAAACTGTATTTGCTGGACGAAATCAGGGAAATAGCAGCACTGGCGGATGAATTTTTCCAGTTGTTGATCCAGCTGGCTGAACAGCATAAAAACGTACTGCTTCCGGGCTATACCCATTTGCAGGTTGCGATGCCTTCTTCATTCGGGCTGTGGTTCGGCGCTTACGCGGAATCTTTGCTGGATGATATGGAAATGCTGTTTTCGGTAAAAAATATCATTAATAAAAATCCTTTAGGCTCGGCGGCCGGCTACGGTTCCTCATTCCCGATCGACCGGGAAAGTACTACTTATAATTTAGGCTTCCAGTCGATGAACTACAATTCCGTTTATGCGCAGATGACCCGGGGAAAATCTGAAAAAATGCTGGCGATGGCAATGGCTGCACTGGCTGGAACGTTGGGGAAATTTTCATACGATGTATGCCTGTATCTGAGCCAGAATTTCGATTTTATCAGCTTTCCGAAAGAATTTACGACGGGAAGCAGCATTATGCCGCACAAAAAAAACCCGGACATCTTTGAGTTGGTCCGTGCGCGGTGCAGCAGAATACAGTCAGTACCGAATGAGTTTATTTTATTGACGAACAATCTTCCGTCCGGCTACCACCGTGATATGCAGCTGACGAAAGAAATCCTGTTCCCGGCGATTGATTCATTGAAAGAATGCCTGGAGATTTTAAATTATACATTGCCGAATATTCAGGTAAAGGATGGGATTTTAGAAGATGAAAAATACAAATACCTGTTCAGTGTGGAGAAGATCAATGAAGAAGTGAAAAATGGAAGCTCGTTCCGGGATGCTTACGTTAAAGTAGGACAGGAAATCGAAAACAATACATTCGATTTTAAAATGGAGAACTTAGAACACACCCACCAGGGAAGCATTGGGAATCTTTGCCTGGATAAAATTGAGTATCAGTTTAATAAGGTGAAAAGTAAATTGTTGGGGTAAATTAACGTATACTTGAGAAGCTGGAAGAAGGAAGCTGGATGCTGGAAGTTTCTTTTGCCAAAAAATACGATCAAGGGTTTTGATGATTAGACGAAACATTTTATCATTCAATTAAAGGGAATTCTATTTAAAATACTGAATGATTAGTCCTGAATTTATTTTAGACTAAATAAGCTGCTGAATACAAGTTAAATAAGTTTGGATTTACGTTGTTTTTAAAGTCCTAAAGGGACGGCTTTCTATAGGATAGGATAAAATCCTATCAGAAGCGTGAATTGCCGACGAACAGATTAAGGGAGCAAAGAATCATCTTTAGTCTGATGATTCTTTGCTCCCTGTTAATTTCGTAATATTTCGTAAAAGTTGCATTAAAATTAATCCAGATCAATCTTAAACTTCGTAGATTTCTTCACCTCATGAAGCACAATCGAGCTGTGGTACTGGCCGATGTTTGGGATGTTTGAAATTACGTTTACCGTAAAAGCGTTGTAGGAATTGATGTCTTTGGCAATAATTTTCAGCATATAATCGTATTCGCCGGAAAGGCTGATGATCTCCTGAACTTCATCATGCTTCATGATGTTTTTTTCAAAGGTTTCCAGAACTTTATTCGACTGTTCTTTGAGCCGTACATTGCAGTACACCACAATATTAAGTCCCAGTTTCTCCCGGTTTAAAAGTCCGACATATTTCTCAATTATTCCGTTCTTTTCCAGTTGCTTGATCCGTTCATAAGTCGGAGTGAAGGTAAGGCCTATCCTTTCTGAAATTTCCTTTACTGATAAAGTTGAGTCTTCCTGAATGATGCTGAGAATCATCCTGTCTTTTAAATCCATATAGTCGGGTTTGAGCCGTAAATATACGATTTTATAAAAAATGTTTCCGGGAATTTTATTGCTGGGGCTTGGAAAGTATGTTAACAAATGTTTAAAATATAGCAGTTTCGGGATTTGCCAATGGCAGAATAATTGCAGTAAAATGTCTACCAAAATCCCATACCCATGGACCAGAATATAAATATGGAAGCGGTTTCCAGTGAAGATTGTGAAACCCATCATAAATTTGAAAGCGAAGTTATCAAAGGCCTGAAAGAGAATCCCAAACACTTACTTTCCAAATATTTCTACGATCAGAAAGGCGACGTCCTTTTTCAGCAGATCATGAACATGCCGGAATACTATCTTACCGGATGCGAAATGGAAATTTTTACCAGAAAAAGCCATGAGCTTGCAGACGCATTTAAAGCATTTGATGCTCCTTTTGACCTGGTGGAACTGGGTGCGGGAGATGCTACAAAATCATCCCATCTGCTGCAGTATCTTGTAGACCGGAATGCCGATTTTACCTATATGCCGATCGATATTTCGGGAAATATCATTTCGGTTCTTCAGGAAAGGCTTTCAAAAGACATTCCCGATCTTGATCTTATAGGACTGAACGGGGAATATTTTGAAATGCTTGACAGAGCCAACAGCCTCTCACCCCGAAGAAAAGTCATTCTGTTTTTGGGCGGAAATATCGGCAACATGGAAGTAGAGGAAGCGCATGATTTCTGTAGTGAATTACGAAAGAAACTTAATCCCGGAGATATGCTCCTGATCGGTTTCGATTTGAAGAAAGACCCGGATACCATCCTTTCCGCCTATAATGATAAAGCAGGAATTACGGCTGCGTTTAACCTGAATCTCCTGGAAAGAATCAATCACGAGCTTGACGGAAATTTTGATACCGGCAATTTTAAACATTACCAGACCTACGATCCGCTTTCGGGTGCATGCAGAAGTTACCTGATCAGTCTGGAAGAACAGCAGGTAAGAATTGGAAATATTGTGATTGATTTTAAAGAAAATGAGGCGATTTATATGGAAATTTCCCAGAAATATGCGCCTGAAGAAACTGATATGATGGCTTTAAAAAACGGATTTAAACCTTTGAAATATATCTCAGATTCAAAGGAGTGGTTCATCGATGCTATCTGGAAAGTTGTTTAATATAATAAGGTAAAAATTATGGTCGAAGAAAATATTCTCTCTGCAGAAAAAGTACTGCTGAATAATTACCGGAAAATCAGGAACCGTTCCGTTGAGATCTGTAAGCCTCTTGCCATTGAGGATTATGTCGTTCAGCCGTTGGTAGACGTCAGTCCGCCGAAGTGGCATCTGGGGCATACCACGTGGTTTTTCGAAACCTTTATCCTGAGCCCGAATTTTGAAGGATACGAAGTTTTCGATCCTCAGTATAATTTTGTATTCAACAGTTATTACGAAACCATCGGCGCGCGGGTGATCCGCACGGACCGGGGAAATCTAAGCCGGCCTTCCGTATCAGACATTTACAAATACCGGGAATACGTTGATGAGAAAATGACTGCTTTTCTGTCGCAGAATACGATTTCGGATGATCTGAGTACACTTTTGAAGCTAGGTTTAAACCACGAACAGCAGCATCAGGAATTGCTGCTGACTGATATTAAATTTATATTGGGACACAATCCTTTGTTTCCGCCCTATGACGAACATTGTCATTTGGAAAAAGCGGGAACCCAGAAAGCTGGGATGATTTCTTTTCCGGAAGGAGTGTATGAAATAGGATTTAAAGGCGAAGGTTTTTGTTTTGACAATGAGCTGAACCGCCATAAAGTATACCTGAATGAATTTGAAATTTCACAAAGTCTTGTTACCAATGCTGAATATCTCGAATTTATTAATGATAAAGGATACTCCGATTTTCGTCATTGGCATGCGGAAGGCTGGGACTGGGTAAAAGAAAACGAGGCGACCGCTCCATTATATTGGCATCTGGTCGATGGAAATTGGATGCAGTATACCTTACAAGGATTACAAAACGTAGATCCTGAAGAGGCTGTTTCCCATATTAATTTTTATGAAGCTTCAGCCTTTGCATCATGGAAAGGAATGCGCCTCCCGACGGAGGCCGAATGGGAAGCAGCTTCGGAACATTTCGATTGGGGAAAACGCTGGGAATGGACCGGCAGTGCCTATCTGCCTTATCCGGGATTTAAAAAAGTAGCCGGTGCTGTAGGGGAATATAACGGAAAATTCATGGTCAATCAGATGGTTTTGCGGGGCGCATCCATTGCAACCCCGGAAGGACACAGCAGGAATACCTACCGTAATTTCTTCCATGCACGGCTGCAATGGCAGTTTACGGGAATCAGGCTTGCCCGCTAAAGTATCTGCGGAATATGGCTGTTCTAAAATTTTAAAAAACAATTAAATTCTGTTTTGTCATTTTGAAGAATTGTCTTATCTTTGCACCTAATGAATAACACAGTATTTATATCATTAGAATTACCGGGCGTAGACGCCCTTTACGATATTTATTTATTTTAAGCGAAGATATTTTCTTCGCTTTTTTTTTGTAAAAATTTTAAAATATTATGTTTACGATTACAGAACTGAGCACCGAGAGAATCAACCGAATAGTACAGGAAGCATTAGGCTTTGCAGAAGGAAAAACTGCCCGAATTGAAGGCGAGGTTTTCTGTTCCAACCTTTTCTTTGAAGACAGCACCAGAACCAAGACGAGTTTTGATATTGCCGAAAGAAAATTAGGCCTGCAGGTGGTTCCGTTCGATGCCTCCAACAGTTCCGTAAACAAAGGCGAAAGCTTATACGATACGGTAAAAACGATCGAAAGCCTGGGCGTAAACCTGGTGGTGATCAGAGATAAGAAAGACCGGTATTTCGACGAGCTGAAAAATATTAAGATCCCCGTAATCAATGGGGGAGACGGTACCGGGAACCATCCTTCCCAGTGTATGCTCGACCTGATGACAATCTATCAGGAATTCGGGAAATTCGAAGGCCTGAAAGTAGGCATCGTGGGCGATGTAAAACACAGCCGGGTTGCCAATTCCAATGCCGAAGCTCTAAGAAGGCTGGGCGCTAAAGTTTATTTCTCCGGTCCGGAACAATGGTTTGATGAAGGAGCTCTGATCAACGGAACGTACCTGAGCGTTGACGAGCTGATTCATGAAGTGGATGTGCTAATGCTTTTAAGAATCCAGCACGAAAGACACGATTCCAAAATGAGTTTTTCCGCTTCCGAATACCATCGAAAATACGGATTGACGAAAGAAAGAGAGCAAGCCATGAAAAAAGAAGCGATTATTATGCACCCGGCACCCATCAACCGCGGCGTGGAAATCGATACCGACCTGGTGGAATGTGAACGCTCAAGGATATTCAGGCAGATGCAGAACGGCGTCTTTGCCAGAATGGCGATCATTAAGGAAGCCCTGGAAAAAGAAGGGTATACTTTCAAATAATTGTAAAACGTATAAAGTAAAAATGTATATCGTAAACAAAACTAATTTAAGTACCGTACATTTTACCATCTTACAACCGACATTGTACAAAATAAAATAATAAGAGATAAAAGTTTAAAATGAAGAAAAAATTAATACTGGAGTCCGGTGAAGTGTTTCATGGAAAAGGTTTCGGAGCAGCATTGGAAACGGCAGGAGAAGTAGTTTTCAATACCGGAATGACGGGGTATCAGGAACTTATTTCCGACCCTTCTTACTGCGGACAGATTGTTTGCATGACCTATCCGCTTATCGGTAATTATGGTATTAACCGTGACGATTATGAAAGCATCGAGCCGGCTATCAAAGGGCTGATCGTTAAAGAACTGTGCGACTTTCCTTCCAATTTCCGTACGCAGATTACGCTGGATGAGCTGTTTAAAAAGAAGAACCTTTCCGGGATTTCAGGAATAGACACCCGAAGGCTGACGAGAGTGCTCCGTAACCACGGAGTCGTAAAAGGAAAAATCGTGAATGCCGATGCCGATGAAAACACAGTCGTTGCCGAACTGAAATCAACCACATTCCCAACCAATCAGGTGGAAACGGTCTCTACAAAGACGCCGTATGCCAATCCGGGAAGAGGCTTAAAAGTAGTGCTGGTGGATTTCGGTTCCAAATTGGGAATCATCCGCGAACTGTCTCAGAGAAACTGTGACATTACCGTGGTTTCCCAGGATGTAACGGCAGAAGAAATCTTATTAATGAATCCGGACGGGGTAATGCTGTCCAACGGTCCCGGCGACCCTGAAGACAACCAGCAGGCTTTAGAAATGATTAACGGAATCTTAGGAAAAGTTCCCATTTTCGGAATTTGTTTAGGACACCAATTGATCGGCCTGGCTTGTGGAGCAAAAACGTTCAAGTTAAAATTCGGACACCGTGGCGGAAACCACCCGGTACTGGATGTAGAGAAAAACAAAGTAGCCATTACTTCCCAGAACCACGGGTACGCCGTAGATCAGGAAAGCTTAAAGGATACGGATCTTATTGAAACGCACATCGCCCTGAACGACAGAACGAATGAAGGTTTAAGACATAAAATCCATCCTTGTTTCTCCGTACAGTATCACCCGGAAGCAAGTCCGGGCCCTGAAGATGCGAACTATCTGTTCGATGATTTCATTGAAATGATGGAAAATTTTAAGAATAAATAATTCTTAAAGTATACAAGTAAAAATGTCAACCTTTCGTCAGATATATTATCAGATCATATTCAGTACAAAATACAGAAAACCTGCATTGAGTATTGAGCATGAAGATAAATTATACAAATATATCTGGGGAGTGGTGAAAAATAAAAACTGCAAGCTTTACCGGATCAATGGCATGCCTGATCATATTCATCTTTTAATTGATCTGCATCCTTCGATTTCTCTTAGCAGTTTTGTAAAAGACATAAACATCTCCAGCAATATCTGGATCAAGCAAAGCGGATTGTTTCCAGACTTTGAAGAATGGCAAAGCGGTTATGGAGCTTTTACCTATTCAGTGAGAGAAAAAGACATGATTGTAAATTATATTAAAAATCAAAAAGAACATCATAAGCATGAATCTTTTGAGGATGAATATAAAAATTTGCTCAGATCTCATGGGATCGACTTTGACGAAAAATATTTATGGTAAGGATTCAACCCATTTCATGGGTTGGGCGGACGGAATATCGTTCTGTCCATAGGTTTCACCTATGGCTAGTAAGGTTCAGCCACTTCGTGGCTGTCTGAAAATAGCAACTGAAACTGTAAATCATAATCAAGGTGGTGAATTGCAAACAAGATGAACCATGAAATGGTTCAATAACCATAGCCACGGATAAAATCCGTGGGCAACGATAAAACCAATCACAGACGAACCCTGAAAGGGTTCAACAACAGTAACCACGGCCAAAACCGTGCAAAACAATAATGAATACGGATAACCTCCGTAACGGAAAAATAAAAAACAAAAAATGGCAAAACGTACAGATATAAAAACAATTTTGGTAATCGGATCAGGACCCATTATCATCGGTCAGGCAGCAGAATTCGATTATGCAGGAACACAGGCTTGTTTATCTTTGAGAGAAGAAGGCTATAAGGTCATTCTGATCAACTCCAATCCGGCAACGATCATGACGGATGTGGAAATCGCAGACAAGGTGTACATCGAACCGATTTCCCTTCAGTTTGTAAGCCACATCATCAGGAAAGAACGTCCGGATGCATTGTTACCGACATTGGGAGGTCAGACCGGACTGAACATGGCGGTAGAATTGGAAAAATCAGGAATTCTAGAAGAGTGCAAAGTGGAAGTATTGGGAACCAAGCTTTCAGCCATCAACCGGGCGGAAGACCGTGATCTTTTCCGCGAACTGATGAGAGAACTCAATGAGCCGGTGCCTGAATCCGATATTGTAAATACGGTAGAAGGTGCACTAAATTTTGCTGATAGAATCGGTTATCCGGTTATCGTTCGTCCTGCCTTCACCATGGGAGGAACAGGAGGCGGAATTGCTTCGACTGAAGCGGAGCTGAAAGAAATTGCAGAACTGGGATTAAAGCATAGCCCGGTAACGCAATGTCTGATTGAAAAATCCATTGCCGGTTTCAAAGAAATCGAATACGAGGTGATGCGTGATGCCAATGACAATGCGATTGTGGTTTGTAACATGGAAAACATCGACCCCGTTGGGGTACATACCGGAGACTCTATTGTAGTAGCGCCTTCCCAGACCCTTTCGGACAGAGAATACCAATTGCTTAGAAATGCTTCCCTGAAAATCATCAGAGCACTGGGAATCGAAGGAGGATGTAACGTGCAGCTGGCACTGGATCCTTATTCATTCAACTATTATATCATCGAGGTAAACCCGAGGGTTTCCCGTTCATCGGCTCTGGCCTCAAAAGCAACAGGCTACCCGATTGCAAAGATCGCAGCAAAAATTGCCGTAGGATTAACCCTGGACGAAATCATGAACCCGGTAACGGGGAAAACATACGCCTGCTTCGAACCGGCACTGGATTACGTGGTAACAAAGTTCCCGAGATTCCCGTTCGATAAGTTTGAAACGGCAGACCGAAGATTATCTACCCAGATGAAAGCAACGGGCGAGGTAATGGCGATCGGAAGAAATTTCGAGGAATCTTTACAGAAGGCCATCCGTTCCTTGGAAACCGGAATCAAACATTTGGGACTGAAAACCAAGCAGGCTCAGGCTTTAACGGAAGAAGAAATCGAAAGACGAATCAGGGTTTGTGACGACGAAAGACTGTTCATTATCGGCGATGCTTTAAGAAGAGGATACGACTGGGAACAGATCGTGGAGTGGAGCAAGATCGATAAATTCTTCATCTGGAAGCTGAAAAAGCTGGTTGATTTCGAAAAGACAATCGCCGAAAATAAATTCGACAAAGAAATATTAATTGAAGCTAAAAAGCTAGGTTTCGCCGATGTAAATATTTCAGTTCTCTGGAATGTGAAGGAGCGTGAAGTTTTCAATTTCAGAAAAGAAAACGGAATCATGCCGGTATACAAAATGGTAGATACCTGCGCCGCGGAATTTGAATCTGAAACGCCTTATTTCTATGGAACTTACGAAGAAGAAAATGAAAGTGTGGTTTCGGATAAAGAAAAAATCATCGTATTAGGTTCAGGACCGATCAGAATCGGGCAGGGAGTTGAGTTTGATTATGCAACGGTTCACTCGGTTTGGGCGATCAAGGAAATGGGTTATGAAGCCATTATCATCAACAACAACCCGGAAACGGTTTCCACCGACTTCTCGATCTCAGATAAACTGTATTTCGAGCCGCTGACGGAAGAAGATGTAATGAACATCATCGAGCTTGAAAAGCCTAAAGGGGTAGTGGTACAGTTTGGAGGACAGACCGCCATCAACCTAGCCGATAAATTAGCTTCCCACGGCGTTCAGATTTTAGGAACTACCCTGGAAGATCTTGACAGAGCGGAAAACAGGGATAAGTTTGAAAAAGCACTTCAGGAAATGCAGATTCCTCAGCCGCTTGGGAAAACCTCTACTTCCAAGGAAGAAGCCATTGAAATTGCCAACGAGATCGGATATCCGGTGTTGGTACGTCCAAGCTACGTGTTGGGAGGCCGGGCCATGGAGATCGTTTATTCTGAAAGCGAACTGGCACACTATATGGAATTCGCGGTAGATGCAAGCCCGGAACATCCGGTACTGGTTGACCGGTACATGGTCGGAAAGGAAATCGAAGTAGATGCCATCTGCGACGGTGAAACAGTTGTAATCCCGGGAATCATGGAACACATCGAAAGAGCAGGGGTTCACTCCGGAGATTCCATCGCGGTGTATCCTCCGCAGAACATTTTGCAGAGCGAAGTAGATACGCTGGTCGATTACACGCAGCGATTGGCTAAAGGCTTAAAAGTAGTCGGACTAATGAACATCCAGTACGTTCTTTTCGAAGGCAACGTGTATGTGATCGAGGTGAACCCTCGTTCATCAAGAACGGTTCCTTTCCTTTCCAAAATCACGGAGGTACCGATGGCCAACCTGGCAACAAAAGCGATTTTAGGTCAGAAACTGGCTGATCTTGGCTATAAAAACGGATTGGTTCCGAATAAAGAAGGGGTTTTCGTAAAAGTTCCGGTCTTCTCTTTCTCTAAACTAACGAAAGTAGACATCTCCTTAGGCCCTGAAATGAAGTCAACCGGAGAAGTAATGGGTAAGGATACCACCCTTGAAAAAGCCCTTTACAAAGGATTGGTAGCCGCAGGAAGAAAGGTTCCGATGCACGGTTCCATCCTGTTTACCGTAGCGGATAAACACAAGCAGGAAGCGGCTGACCTGGCAGCGAGATTTCATGAAGTGGGCTTCAGGATCTGGGCCACCGAAGGAACAGCGAAATTCTTCGGGGAACAGGGAATTCCTTGTAAGATAGGATATAAAATCGGTGAAGATGACGTTAACCTGATTGACCTGATCCAGAAAGGAAAGGTACAGTACGTAGTCAACACCATGACAAAAGGAAAGCAGTCTGAAAGAGACGGCTTCCAGATCAGAAGAATGTCTGTAGAAAACGGCGTTCCTTGTCTGACTTCCATGGATACGGTAGAAGCCATCCTGAAGGTGATTGAAAGCATGAGCTTTAAAATGGAGACGATGTAGTTTTCGGATCTTTTTAAATAAATAAAAAGCGGGAGATTTTTTTCTTCCGCTTTTTTTATGGGTAATTCGCAGGATTTTGTGAATTACGGCCTACGCTCACGATCATAATGGTCTTATCTTTCCGATCAGCACTATAAAATATCAGGAAAGGCGATTTCCTTAAAGGGTCTTCCATGAAAATTTCCAAACCGGGTTTTAATAAGATCATCATATATCCTTTTGGTAAAGATCAGGATCTTTGAAGCAATGTAAAAACATTCTTATTTTAACTATATTCGCATAACCTGTCTTTAAAAAAGCAAACCATGAATACAATGGACGGCGGAAAAAAACTTATAATTTTACCTTTATTCTTATTTGTTCAATGCCAATCCTATAGCGATGAACAAAGCAAAGCATTTGAAAAACATATTTCTGATTCAGATGAGGTGGTGTATGATTCAGATGCCCTTCATCCTTCCTGCGCTTATCTGAAAAATGGCAAAATCAGAGGAATCAAATTTACGGCACATCCGGAATGTGGGGATTATACGAAAAGATATTTTTTTTCAGATCAGGAAAAAATTGAGAAAGTGGCTATTCACAAAGACTTTTACAACAGCAGCTGTGGGGAAACTTTTGATTCCGTTTATGTGGTTGATTTCGTAAGGGCGAAAGTATTTGCTGCTACAGGATCCGGCAAAGAAAAGAAAATTGAAAATGGCATGCTAAAGCAGGAAACTTTTATTATTGCCGATTATCGGAAAGAAATTAGAACCTGGAAAATAAAGCAGTAGAAAAATTTATCCTATAACGTATATTTATGAAAAATAAAATGATTATCATCGCCGGAATTATTGTAATGGGTTACGTTGTCGGCAAGCAGGTTTTAAAATATCAGCATAAAAAGCTTGCTAATGAAGCCTTTACAGAATTGTATGAAAATTTAAACAGAAAAAATTACAATCATATGGAAAGTCTGGTAGAAATTTCAATGATCGATGCTTCCCAACTCACCAAGATCCAAAAAGAGCGGCTTGCAAAGACGGAAGACAGCATCCATGCCGTGATTAATGAGAACCAAAGAAGATGAGTCTGATATTACAGAAAATTCACCTCTCCGGTTAAAGAAGCAAATTGGGATAAAATTTACATTATTCCGGAATCCATTCAATAATTTATACACCATTGCGTTTTGAATACAGATAAAAACAATAACTTCATAAAAAAATTCCTCCTGTTGATTTCTGTCTTAGCCATCAATTCCAAAATATTTTCACAAAAAATGCTGATGTCGTGGAGCCAGCAAAATATAGAAAATTATACGAAAGAAATGTATGATGAAGCTCAAATGCTTTCAACCAATCAGCTATTGAGTAAAAATTTAAAAGATCAGTACTGGAGCGAAATATTTCTCACTTTAAATGCTTCCGTCAATCACCATTCGCAAGATAAAGATTATTTGAAAGCTCTGGCTAATCAGCTTACGGATAAAACAGAAACCAAATTGAAAGGAACCAGCCGGCTTATTATCTGGGATAGAATATCAAACCATGACATCCTTTTTGAAGGGAAAGGGCTGATCTTCGAAAATGACCTGTTTACGGTTGCCGGAAGAGCCAATCAGATTTTACAAAGTTTAACCCAAAAGAATTTTGGGTATGTTCATATGAATTCCGGCACCAAAGATCTTGAATCCTTACAGGTTAAATGGCTGGACTATTTAGATGGAAAACCGGTTAAGGAATTTAAACCTGATGAACAGAAAAATTCAAAAATCCCGGAGGTGAGCCCATTACCGGCGGTAAACGCAATGATTATTTCTCTTCAGCCAAATTCTGAGAAAGAAAAAAGTAAAAAAAAATGTCTGAACATGATTTATAAACTTGATGAAATGCCTAAAGAGAAAGGTCCTTACAGTTATTGTGACCCGGACACCTATGCATTCGGTTACTTGACGATGTTGTTTGGCGGTGAAAAGCGGGATGAAACGAAAGATGCTGGATGGTGGTTGAATTTCTGGAAGGAGAATGAAAATAAACTGGTATGGAATCAGGATAAAGGCTTTTACGAGGTTAGAAATTAGCTTATTCCAACAACGTAAATTCGATAATATTTATTCCGTTTTTATTAATAAAAAAATAAGAAAAATTAGAAGTTTTAAAGGCTTAGTCTAATGCAAAAGAATATTTTGACAGGACTCTAAGAAATATCTTAACCGGAAATATTTCTAGGATCTGGCATTCCTCTTCCTGCCTTTTTAATAGAGTTTCTACTTCGAGGTCATGTTAAAATAAGCTTCCGTAAAATATTTACTCGGCCTGATATAAACCGTTTTCCGCTCCGCATCGAAAATCCAGTTGAATCTTTTCAGCACATCAGCGCCCAGATAGCTTGCTTTCTGGGTTTTAAGTTCTCCTGTGAAAAACCCCGCCGAAACCTCTTTCAGTGTAAAGTTTCCGATGTTGAGCAGGGGCAGAATTCCGTTTTTGGTAACGATACTTTTTCCGGCTGAGTTCCTTAGCGTTTTTTCACCGGTGATTTTCAGTTTTTGGTCGAGGTCTTTTCCGTCGGCAAAGGCGTTGCTGTAAATAATACCTCCGGAATAGCCGGATTGCAGGAGAAAATCAGCAGCTACAGGTTTCCCATCAATGACATTCTCTGCCTGAATAAAAAGCTGTCCGTTCCGGTATACCAATGGAATTGAATGATATTCTTTAAGGTCAGGCATGGTTTCGTATAATAAACCGGCTGTTATCATAGTCGATCCCAAAAATTTTTCCTTTGAAAATTCCGGTTCCGATCTTTCCGTCGGCTTCATGGCCAGTAAGCTCATTATCAAAAAAGCGGATGTCCTGATAAATATTTTTTCCGATGGATACGGTGTTTCCGTCACTTATTCCGTCTGTAAATAGGATATGATCGGCACTTCTTTTCCGTTCCGGGGAAATCGAAGCTTCTTCCATGGCAATCTGGAACATCAGGTCTAAAGAATCTTTATTATTGACCTGAGTTTTGACAATCAGGTTATTGTATTTCGTTATTCTGAACGGAATAATTTCCTGTGCGTTGATGATGAAGAAAGAAAATAGAAGCAGGAGCAGCGCGGTTATTTTGTTCATCGGATGATTTTATAGGATGTAAAAATAAAATTAGTTTTTATCCGGACCAAAAGAATAACGGAAAAGAAATTTTATATCTTTAAAAACTGAAACCAATACCGTTGGAACCCATGACAAAACATCAGCAAAGAGTCGCCGAAGTCTATCATTTTTTCGACAACAAAGACACCGTTTTAGGATTTAGAAAATTACTGGATTGCGCGGTGGATACCCAGGATATGGAGATTTACCGCGAAGCCGTCGCCCTTACCGACTGGAAAGAAACCCACAACCATTCCGTTGAAGAACTGAACAGCCGGTCGAAGGATCTGCTGGATAAGATTGGTAAGATCAGTGTGGAAGAACATCCGGAAAAAGAAGCTGTGCTCCGCGCCCGGAATATCATAAAATCCTACGGCAGCCGCCACTTCTCCTTAGGTCCGGTTTCTGTAGAAATCCGTAAAGGACAGGTATACGGCCTGGTAGGAGAAAACGGTAACGGGAAAACGACTTTACTGAGGATCCTGGCAAAAGAAATTTCTCACGACGAGGGGGAACTGAACTATTCGTTCAATAAAAATCCTGAGAATGATTATGACCTCCGGACAAAGCTGGTCTACATCCCGCAAAGAACGGAAAAATGGTATGGAAGCCTCAAAGACAACCTTAAGTTTGTCCTTGCCAACTACGGCATTCCTCCCGAAGAGAACGAAACCCGGACTTTAATGATGATCGCGCGCCTAGGGCTCTGGAACTATAAGCACCTGAAATGGAACGAGCTTTCTTCCGGCTATAAAATGCGCTTCGAGCTGGCCCGCACCCTGCTGAGGAAACCGGAAGTTTTATTGCTCGACGAACCTCTTGCCAACCTGGATGTCCTGGCACAGCAGGTTATTCTGGAAGATCTGAAATCAATCGCCAATTCGGTGAATAACCCGATTGCGCTCATCCTCAGCTCGCAGCAGCTGTATGAAGTGGAGAAGGTTTCGGATAAGGTGATTTTCCTGAAAAACGGTCAGTATAAAGACAATTCCGAATTGTCCAACAGCGAGAATGACGGATTGATCCTCGAAATCGACACGGCAAATTCCAGGGAAGAGCTCCTGAAGGTCTTTGAAAACCTTAACCTCGAAAAACTGAATTTCAACGGCGGGATTTATGTCGCCCACTTTTCGGCAGACACGGCATTCCATGAGGTGATGTCGGCGCTGGGAAATGCAAAAACGGAAATCGTTTATATCCGGAACATTTCTTCTTCCACCAGGAGGTTCTTTGTAAGCTAATGATCTTTAATTCGAAAAAAAAATGCAAAAAATAAATCAATTCAACCGGTATCTGCTCGAAAAACATCCTACTGTCTGGAATACCAAAATTGTCTGGATGCTTCTGGCAGGGATCATTATTCATCTCTTATTCTTTATCATCGGCTATGTTTCTCATGCGAATCCCGCTTCCATGCAGGGAATGAATGTGAAAAACGATTATTTTAAAGATGGAATGATTTTCATCCACCTCATTATTTCGGTCTTGCTGATTGTGGCTTGGCTCATTATGATGTTCAGGAATAATGCATTCAAGAATTTTTATCCTATTTCCAGAGGCAGGCTGTTCCTGCAGTTTGTGCAGTATTTCGTCATTATACTTATTTCTACCACCTTTTATTTTTCTTACATGGCCGGCTTTAAAATGTTCGTCCGGAATAAATATCCCGATGCACAGATGGCAGAAAATGTAAAGATTATTAACCGGGCCAATGCCTTTCTTTCGCAGAGTCTGGAGTATTACACACTGGACAACCGAATTTTCCCCGGTTTTGATGAGCTCTACTGTGAAACCGATCTCGATAAAATCGACCGAAACAAGAAATACTTCGTTTACTACAATAGGGTTTATCAGTATTACAGCCTTTATTCAAAGAAGGTCTCCAGGAAAGACCGGTACGGCAATTTTGTTTTTCCTGAAGGTGAAAAGCGTACCAGGCTTGTCGATACCCAAAGAGGGACTGATGTCTGCATATATTTTTTCAAAAAGGATGTGGTGGATATGTCCCCTTATATTAATACGACGGGACTGACGTATTTTAATTTTTCAGAAGTATTTTATGATCGGGAAGGTAAAGTCGGAGGATATACAGGATCATCCCGAAATGATGAAAGTGACGAAGAATATGCCAGAAAAAATTACAGGCAAAAAAGATCCGAGATCAGCAGGCTTACGGCCGAACTTTTAAAAAAGAAAAATCCTGCCGAATTGGAAAAGCTGATGAAAAAGTTCCTGGATATTTCCGGACAATTCGGGATCAGGAATAATCTGGATGCCAAAAACTGGGTGAAAATGGTCTACGCCCCGGATGATTTTAAGGTACGGTATTTCATCAAAAAGTATAAAACCTCTTACGGTGAAAAATATAATCCCAACAATCTGCCGGAAGGTGGCACTTATGACTATACGGAACCGGTGGCCATCGATTCTGCGGCGGCTGTTGTGGACGGCGTCGTGGTAAATGATTCCGTACAGATCCGGCAATTTAATCCGGATATCCAAAGTCAGCTTTCGCCGGCTCAATATTTTAAAAATAATATTACCGGTTACTACTATTACTCGCAAAATCTTCAGGATTTCCTCTACAATATAGATGTTATGAAATCTTCAGATTTCTTTTCGGAAAATATACATATCTATCTGTGGATTGCCTTTTTCCTGTCTACCCTGGTCTTCAGTTTCAGAACTACGGGGCTGAAGTCGCTTTTATTCAGTATTATCAGTGCAGGCGTGCTTACCCTGGCCATTGTGCTTATCTCAGTTTTGTTTTCGGTTTCCGCCGGAAGAACCAATACCGGTTTCTTTGCTTCTTACCTGACGTTATTTATCGGATCAGCCATCTTACTGATCCCGTTATTGTTCCTGAGAAGCGTGAAAAAGATAATTTCATCGGTTTTCATCAATCTTTCGGTGAATGGCTTTACGCTTTATGTACTTCTGATATTTATTATCATCAGCCTGCATCAGGACCAGCTTTGCAATGAGCAGAATATCAATGTATATCAATGTAAGACCATTATTGAAGTCCTGAATTTTAGTTTAAGCTATATTCTTCTGGCCTGTGGATTTATTTTTATGTATTTGTATACAGCGGTCATTCAGAAATGGAAGGCCATGCCGGAATAAGTTTTTTCTAAAAAGTAAAACTTATCATTTAATCTAAAATTCAGATCGTGAATATTATCCAGACCTTACTTGATGCGGATTTGTTTAAAAAGAAAATAGTCATCAGCAGACATCATTTTCTGACGGTGGAAGGTAATACCGACAGCAATATTTATTTTGTAGAAAAAGGAAGCCTTCGGATTTTCATCAGGGCTGAAGAACAGGAAAGAGTAATGCGTTTCGGTTATAAAAATAATATAATAGTCTGTCTCGATTCATTTTTGTCGGGAAAACCGACGGATTTCTATATTCAGGCCATCAGGAAAACTGAAGTAAGAATGGCTTCAAAAAAAGATTTCTATACATTCATCCAATCCTCCGATGAAAATTTAAAGCTGTGGACCGTTATTCTCGAAGATCTGGTCTTAAAACAAATAGAACGGGAAAAAGATCTGTTAATCAGCTCGCCAAGAGAACGGTACGAAAGCGTTCTGAAAAGAAGTCCGCAGCTTTTTCAGGAGATTCCGAATAAACATATTGCCAATTATTTAAGGATGAGCCCGGAAACTTTGTCACGGCTTAAAAAATCTTGATTCCCGTCAAGATTTAAGATCTTTTAAAACCGGAGATTTGCCATAAAAATAAACATGAAAATCCCTGCAAAGCAACTGCTCCATGATTTAAAAAATAGTACAGAAGAACATAGGGCTTTTGCTGAAAATCTTTCAAACTTACCCGATGAAACATTGAATTTCAGGCTATCCGAAAAGGAGTGGAGTATTTCGGAGTGTTTCCAACACCTGAACCTTTACGGGCAGTTTTATATTCCTGAGATCGGTAAAAGAATAAAAAATTCAGAGACAGAACCGACAGAATTTTTCACTTCAGGAATTCTGGGGAATTATTTCGCTGAAAGTATGTTGCCGAAAAAAAAACTTAACAAAATGAAAACGTTAAGATCCATGAATCCCATTCGCAGCCATCTGGATAAAAAGGTCCTGGATGAATTTATCACTCAGCAAAAGCAGATCATTGCCCTTTTAAATGACGCTGAACAAGTGGATTTAAATAAAACAAAAACCGGCATCAGCATTTCCTGGCTGGTCAGACTCAAACTCGGAGATACGCTCCGTTTTGTGGTTTATCATAACCTGAGGCATATTGAACAGGCAAAAATGATTTTAAATCAATGTTGAATTAATGTGAACTCGATGATATTCATTTAAATATCAATCATTTAATATAAAACAGACTTAAATAATTCAGGATTTAAAAACAGAATAGCCACCAACGAAGAATACCTTCGATATTTAACTGCCGTTGTTTCGGGTAGATTTTGAAAAAATCGTATCGGGAAGTTTCCGAACTACAAACCAAAGGTCCTGCTTTACACGTTCTCGATACATTTTTCTCCGCTGAGCTGCAAAAAACACTCGAACTGACGTTAAATTAATGTATCTAACTTAAAATCAGTGGACTATTGAATAAAAAAAGCAGGTCTGATGTGTTAGGTTTTTAAGCAGATTCCCTTTTGATAAAGTAGCACATGATTTCTTTTTACCTGATTTCTACTTCTTGCTCACGTTAGTAATCTCCATTTTCCGGTTTAATTTAACAAAATTTATCAGACCCGGAAAACGATTTCTGTACTCAATTTCGTAATTTTAAATAAAATTTAGAAAAGTGAAAAAGTTATTATTTGCAGTTTGCCTTTCGGCTTCGGTTTTCGGTTTTGCCCAGGATTATTCGGTGCCGGCAGCCAGTCCGCGCCAGATCGTGGAGCAGCAGTTTTCCATGTCTAAAATTACCATAGACTACGGAAGGCCGGGTGTCAAAGGAAGAAAAATCTTCGGCGAACTGGTTCCGTACGGGCAGGTTTGGAGAGCGGGAGCCAACTCTTCTACGAAAATCACCTTCGGACAATCGGTGAACTTCGGCGGAAAAATCGTTCAGGCCGGAACCTATGGTTTATTCATTGTTCCTACGGAGAAAGAATGGAAGGTTATTTTAAATAAAGATTTCCAGCAGTGGGGCGCCTTTACCTATGATCCGAGACAGGATGTCGTAGACATTACCGTTCCGGTAAACAAGCTTGCCGACAAGCAGGAATGGTTTGAGATTACTTTAAACCCAACCGACGAGAATTCAGCCAACTTAGTGCTGAAATGGGATTATGCGCAGGCGGAAGTCCCTTTGAAGCCATCAAAGCCTGAAGCGGTGACGAAGATCGCAGAAAAGCTGAAAGAGATTAAAAAAATCGAATCGGATGCGGCCAAAACAAAAAGCTAAACAATGAATTTTTCTATTCAGACCATCTTAGAAAACGAACAATATCAGTTAATCCCCTTACAGCAAGGGGATTTTGAGTCTTTATACGAAGTGGCTTCCGATCCGAAAGTCTGGGAACAGCATCCTAACAAAGACCGCTACAAAAGAGAAGTCTTCGAAAACTTTTTTCAGGGAGCCATCGAAAGCGGAGGGGCCTTTAAAATTGTAGAAAAAGCGGCCGGGGATATCCTGGGCAGCACCCGTTTTTATGATTTTGATGAAGAAAACAACAGCATTTTTATCGGCTATACTTTTTACGGAACGAAATCCTGGGGAAAGAAGATCAATCCGCAGATCAAGAAGCTGATGCTGGAGTACGTCTTCCGGTTTGTCGATACCGTATATTTCCATGTCGGGAAAGACAATATAAGGTCGCGGACCGCTATGGAAAGGCTGGGCGCGGAAAACCTGGGCGAGCATGAAGTAGCTTATTTCGGAGAACCTTCAAGAACCAATATTTTATACCAAATCCAAAATAAAGTTTATGAAAAAATTTAAAATCCAACACAACCCGTTTATCGTCCCTACGACCGACGGAAAACTGATCGAAGAGCATTGGGGAAATTCCACCGGAACCTCAGACGTCTCTATTGCCCACATGATTGCCCCTGCGGGATGGAGCGAACCCCACCAGACCCCGGAGTTTGATGAATTCACCTACATTATTTCAGGAAAAAAGCAGTTTGAAATCGACGGAGAAACCGTAGTCCTGGAAAAAGGCCAGAGCATCATGATCCAAAAGGGCGCCAGGATCCGGTACAGCAACCCGTTTCCGGAAGAATGTGAGTACCTTTCGGTTTGTCTGCCGGCATTTTCAGTAGAATCGGTACACCGCGAAGTAGAGGGTGTGGATTAATGCAATGTAACAATTTAATAATATAACAGTGTAACAATTGACTTCTCCCGCTAGTTGCTACACTGTTTTTATTCCAATATTTGAGATCGTATAATCATCCAATAGTTTAACAGTATAATAAGGTAATATCTCAACATTGATACATTGCTATACTGCATTGTTTCCTTGTCTTAAATTCCGTAAGTTCGCGGAAATTTTTAAGATTAGAAAAACTTAAACTATGAGAAACAAATTTTCAGCAGCCCTTTTATTGGGCATTACCCTGTTTATGACTTCATGCGCAACGATCCTTACCGGAACAAAAGACAAAATCACATTTAATTCCACCCCGGAAGGAGCAAAAGTTTTCCATAAAGGAATTGAGAAATGTACGACGCCATGCACGACAGAAATTCCAAGATCTTTAAGCAAACAGATGGTGACTTTCGAAAAAGATGGTTTCAACAACAAAGAAGTAAAGCTTACAAAAACTTTTAATCCGGTAACATTGGTTAATATTCTTTTGGGTGGAGCCATTGGTGTCGGGATTGACGCCGCTACCGGTTCGCTTACCAAATATTCTCCACAAGCTTACCAAATAGAATTGGAAGCAAAACAATAGAAAAATATAACAATCAAATTAATGTAACAGTATAACATGAAATCCATACCAATGATTCATCCATTGGTACACTGTTACATTTCCAAATTGTTACATTATTTAAGGATTTCCTTCAGAAACATCAGCGTATGGTTCCAGGCTCTTTTCGCCATCACGGGATTATAGTCCGGTGATTTCGGATCCGTGAACGTATGTTTGGAATGGGCGTAGGTAATGATCTGCCAGTCGGCATTTCCGTCATTCATCTCTTTGATCAGGTTGTTGTAGTCTTCCGGCGTTACGCTTTGGTCATCGGCGGGATTTTCCACCAGAATTTTTGTCGAAATAGGTCCGTTGGGTCTCGACTGGTCTTTTCCGATGCTTCCGTGAATGGAAACAACGCCTGCTACCGGCATTTTTCCCCTTGCCGATTCAAGGGCACCCGTTCCTCCGAAGCAGTAACCGATCACCGCAATCCGGTTCGGAATTGCTCCGTTTTTCTTCAGCTGCTCCAAAGCAAGCATGATCCTTTTCTGGTACGCTTCATAATTCTTTTTGTAATAGCCGGCAGTTTTTGCCGCTGCGTTATTATCGGCAGGAATATTCCCCTCTCCGTAAATATCAGCCACAAAAGCAATATATCCTTGTTTTTCAAGATCGGCTGCAGCGGTCTTCGCTTCATCGTCAATTCCTTTCCAGGCGGGTAAAACAAGGACCCCAGGAAGTTTTTTTCCGGCATTGGACGTTACAAGACCATTCAGTTTCTGGGAACCGTCCTGATAGGCAACAGGTTTAAGATTCTGGCTGATTACGGTCGCCGAGGTCAGCAAAGCTGCACCCAATAAGATAGATTTTGTCATAAATTTAATTTTTTAGGAGCTTTTTCCCGCTTTCCGTTGCAATCTTTTTTTGCAAAAAAGGATTTCCACTGCAATCGGGGCTAAGATAGTTGTCACCAATACAAAAACCGTGCTCCGATACGAATCACCGGAATATAAATGCGGTTATTTTAGACCTGTTTTATTCAGGCAAAAATTTCAAAAACCAGCGAAAAATTAAAGATACACATTAAGCCCCATCGGGGACAACTTAAATAAGCATAGGGTATAATCCTATGACAGCATAATAAGATTTACCCAATCTTTAAAACCCGATTACAAAATAAATAAGGAATGTATCACGGCCTGTAAAATGCATACTCCCCATTCTCAAAATAGGCGTGTATATGCTGCAGTCCATTCGTCAGAACAATCTCTTTGGCACCGATGATCGAATTGTAACGGGCCGTCTGCTCAAAGGTTTTTTCCGTTAGCTTAATCTGTGGTGCTTTGCATTCGATTAAGATTTTAGGCTGCGTTTTTTCGGTAATCAGAAGATCGATTCTTTTGGTAAGACCATTAAGGACGATCTTTTTTTCCGTAATTAGGGCGGAGGTGGAGTAGGATTTTACCGTGAGATAATAATGGACCCAATGCTGCCGAACCCATTCTTCAGGAGTAAGCAAAAGATAGGTTTTACGAACAGGATCATAAATAAAAAACTTATCTTTGTCTTTCTTGAATTTAAAATCAAAAGTTTCCTGAAAGTTCAGTTTTGGAAGTTCCATTTATAAGATGAAAGAATTAGATTTAATCCTCAAAAATATTAAAAATAAAGAAGTTTTACCGATTTATTTTTTCCACGGAGAAGAACCCTACTTTATCGATCTTGCTGTAAAAGCCCTTGAACACGACTTTTTAACGGAGGATGAAAAAGCATTCAACCAGACCGTAGTCTACGGAAAAGATACCTCATATCACGAAATCCTTTCGCTGGCCCGCCAGTTTCCGATGATGGGGGACAAGCAGGTGATCATCATCAAGGAAGCCCAGGACCTGAGAATGGCGGAAAGTGAAAGCAATGCGCTGGAAGCTTACGTTCAGAATCCGGTACCCTCCACCGTTCTGGTCTTTTCACACAAGCACAAAAAACTGGACAGCCGGAAAAAGGTCACCAAATCTCTGGAAAAATCCGCTTGCTTATTTCTGAGTGAATCCATCAGAGAAGCCCACCTCCCGAAGTGGATCGCCGACGAGTGCCTCAGATTAAGCATCAAAACGGCGCCGAATATTTCCCATCTGCTCGCGGAATATCTTGGCAACGACCTTTCCCGGATCGCCAATGAATTGAACAAGCTTAAAATTATTCTCAAGCCTGGAGAAATCCTTGATGGGAAAATCGTTGAAGAGCACATCGGGATCAGCAAAGAGTACAATGTTTTTGAGCTTCAGAAGGCTTTAGGGACAAAAAATGCCAATGCAGCCTTTAAAATTGCACATTTTATGGGCAAGAATCCGAAAAACAATCCGTTTGTGATGATGCTGTCGAGCCTGTACAATTACTTTTCCAACGTCATTATTTACCATACGATGGCCGGGCAGCCTCCCCAGTCGATTGCATCGCAGATGGGCGTAAATCCGTATTTTATCAAAGATTACGCGGAATCGGCCAGGCTGTATCCGCTAAAGCATGCCACGCGGGTCATCTCCATTCTCCGGGAATTCGATATGAAAGGGAAAGGCCTCGGTGCCGTCAATATGAGTGAAGCGGAACTGATCAAAGAACTGGTGTACAAAATCATCAATGTCGATAAGATTAAGATGAAAGTGTAAAGGTTAATGATCAATCTGCATCGCTTAGTCAATTTTAGAAACGTAGAAAAATTAACGTGTACTCATTAATATGATCTGCCTAATTCGCTATCCTTGGCAAGCCCAGGACCTTAACCGCAATTCCCCTCCGAAATTCGGAGGGGTGGCGAAGATTCCAAAGGAATTTTTGACGGGGTGGTCTTTTAGAAGTGAATAATGAATGGCCAATCCGCTTCGCTTGTCAATTTTAGGAGTAAAAAAATTATCATTCACCATTGACAATCAACCATTCAATCATTTACTTATACGTTTCATCGACATTTAACATATCAGATATTGACAAGTATCATTAAAATAACTTTAAATACCTGTTAAAAATTCCGAACTTAGCGGACGTAAATTTTAAAATCTTTTTGAAAAGCAGATTATGGAGCAAAACATTTTAGATTGTGTGATCGTTGGATCCGGACCTTCCGGCTTTACAGCAGCTATTTATGCGGCAAGAGCAGACTTGAAGCCTGAATTGTATACTGGTTTGGAGCCTGGCGGACAATTAACCACAACGACGGAAGTAGATAACTTCCCCGGGTATCCGACGGGAATTACAGGTCCTGAAATGATGATGGATCTGCAAAAACAGGCGGAACGGTTCGATACCAAGGTGCATTATGAAATGATCACCAAAGTTGAATTTTCTACAGAAGTAGGAGGGATCCATAAACTATATGCCGGAAATAAGGAAATCTTTGCCAGAACCGTGATTATTTCTACCGGAGCTACCGCAAAATACCTGGGTCTTGATGACGAAAAAAAATATAACGGCGGGGGAGTTTCTGCCTGCGCTACCTGTGACGGTTTTTTCTATAGAGGAAAAGATGTAGTCGTAGTAGGAGCCGGGGACACTGCGGCAGAAGAAGCGACTTATCTTGCCAAATTGGTGAATAAAGTAACCATGCTGGTAAGAAAAGATGAGTTCAGGGCTTCCAAAGCGATGATCCACCGCGTAAACAACACCCCGAACATCGAAGTGAAGTTCCACCATGAGCTGATCGGGATTGAAGGAGAAAACAACCTGGTAGAGAGAGCCGTAGTGATCAACAACCAGACTCAGGAAACCTCAACGATCGACGTACACGGGATTTTTATCGCCATCGGCCACAAGCCGAACACGGAAATTTTCGTTGGGCAGATCGATCTGGATGAAAACGGATACATTGCCACCGAAAAAGGGACGGCAAAAACAAACCTTCCGGGTGTTTTCGCAGCAGGAGACGTGCAGGATCACATCTACAGACAGGCGATCACCGCAGCAGGAAGCGGCTGTATGGCGGCCATGGATGCAGAAAAATACCTGGCCGAACTGCGTTAACCGTACGTTAAACAGGATAAAACTTTAAAAATATAAACGTGTTTCTTCCCATAAGGAACACGTTTTTTCTTTTTAACTTTAAAAGATGATTACGGCCTAAAAATAATATGAATTCGATAGCATCTAATTGGTTTCAGGAATTTAACAAGTAAGAAAACAGAAATATGATCAGGATTTAAACTTGTGCTGATATCAATACGATCATTTGATGCCTAAGACTTTGATAAAAGAAACTTCCGGCATCCGGCCTCCCTCTTCCAGCCTTTTAATCTGGAGTGCACGTTAAAATAATCAGACTGATTTTTAGCCCATTATTAATTTTTGTTAAAATTTATATTAAAATTGTTTTGCCAAAATAGAAAAACGTTTTATATTTGCACCACTGAAAACGACGGTATTACCGGAGTTTAGGGAGAGTTGGCAGAGTGGTCGATTGCGGCAGTCTTGAAAACTGTTGACTGTAACAGGTCCGGGGGTTCGAATCCCTCACTCTCCGCAGAGTAAAACTCAAAAATTATTAAAACCCTTTAAAATCAACATTTTAAAGGGTTTTTTATTTTTTGGAAATATCAGAATACACGGATCACGCACAAAAGTTAGGGACTAAGCAAAAAAGTTGAGTTAATCTGAACAGGAAACCGGATCAGCCTCAGAAATTGAAAACTTTTATAAAATTGACGTGCAAAACCCGTTAGGTTTATTTATTTATCCAGTCCCCTGAATTTCGAAAGATCATTTTGTACCTGTTACAAATAGGCCTTATAGTCTTTTCCGATAAGTTTTAAAAATTGAGCTAAGCAAAAGTTCAGTCAATCTGAAAGGAAACTTTACTTAATACTTCCTTCAATATCTGTAAAATCAATATTATTCACTGCTATCACAAGGGTTATGCTGAGTTCGTCTAACACCTTTGCGCGAAAAATATACGGTCAGAAGATAAACCATTTTTAGCGTCCATAGCGTTAAAAGTTTTCTCCCGACTTTTATACTGACCTCCTCTCAGGTCTATCTCGAATTCATCAGGAATTGAATTTAACATAAAAATCCGTAAAAATACTTAATAAATTGTACAGCGATACTTTTACATTTGATTCAACAGAAATCATTTAAATAATCCATCTCCTCAAACTAATAAACTAAAAACCAATAACCAACATTTTATGAAAACAACCCTCCCTGATATCATTGAGATCTTAAAAGAACATCTTCCGCAGGATCACAGGCCTGAAATATTGTTTGATTCGCCCCTGACCAACGAAGAATACAACGACAAAAGGCAGATCTTCAACACTTACTTTCAATTCCGGCCAACGGCTATGGTATTCTGTACCAATACGGAACAGGTGTCGGAGGTGATGAAATGCATCAGACAATATAATTATACCGGACCATTGAGAGTCCGTTCCGGCGGTCATGACCATGAAGGGGAATGTTCGGCAACCGATGCCCTGGTAATAGACCTTTCAAAAATGACAACGGTAGATATTGAGGCGGATCTCAATTATGCAACCATCCAGCCCGGCATCATGTTTATCGACCTCATCAAACAGATGAATGCCAAGAATGTAGGATTACCCCACGGTACGTGCTACTCGGTGCGCATTGCAGGATTTACCTTTGGAGGAGGATGGGGACCATGGACCCGTCAGAAGGGGATGGGATGTGAAAGCCTTGCGGGGGTAACCATTGTATTAGGCGACGGCTCGTACCGGACTATCATCGACAATAAACTTATTCCTGAATATAAAGGCCAGGCGGTTCCGGATCTCATCGAGGATGACCGCAAAATCTTGTGGGCGTTGCGCGGCGGCGGCGGGATGAGCTACGGTATTATTACCGAACTCATTTACAAAACGTTTACTTTGCCCGATTTTACGACTAAATTTACCGTGGCCTGGGAACAGAAATTTGGTCAGGATATGCCACCTGCCGTTGATATCCTTAAACGTTGGGAAGAGCTGATCGGGTATAATGAAAACCCCGACTTGCTGGGGACTAATCTTAAGATCGTTGGCAAATACAAAGACGTCCGGGATACAGCACCTGTAGAAAAATCGTTGCACGACTGCTATTTCTACGGCTATTACATGGGAAGTAAAGAGCAATTTCATACCCAACAGGAATTTGAAGACAACCTGAAAGGTATTATTGAAGAGCAATGGTTTCCGGAGAATCAGTATGCACAGTACAATGTCAATTTCGAAGACAGCATTGAGGCGGTCTTGTCCAATAATGTTTCCAACAATTCCGGTAAACTTACCGCCGTACCTGATCCCAACAGGCGGGAGTGGAGCACCTTTTCGGCCTGGGACCGAATCGTGAAATGGGATACGGGGCAGAACGGGCATCCGCTTCTGGAAGCTTTGTACGATACCGATTCCCTGCCGCCTCACTACCAGGCGATTCCCCCTGAAATAGACAAGCCTGCCCCGCATAAAATTACGTCAAGATTTGCTACAGTTACCGATGATCAAGAGGTTGCCCTGCAGAGAAGAATGAAATTGATCGAAAGTCTGGAGTCAGACCTTTTGGTTACGGAAGGGGAGAATCAGGGGATGAATACGTATTTTACTTTGGGAGCCATTACCGGCGCGTACTACCGGGATTATGATTTTGCAGCCCACCAGTTTCCGCAGGGGAGTTCTTTTGCCTATAAAAAATGCTTCTACACCATCCAGTATCAGGCCTGGTGGGATAACGACGGCATTGAAAACCCCAAAGTACAGCCCTACGTCAACCGTGCACTGGACTGGTTGGAAGCTTGCCGGAATTATGAAGTTCCTGCAACATACGGCGCTTTTATCAGTTTCAAAGACGACAGCATCCCGACCTCAGTTTATTTCCAGGAAAGTTATGAGAAGCTGAAAGAAATTAAAGAAATGTACAGTCAGGATCCGGATAATATGCTGAGCAACAGGAAGACCATTATTTAATATGAGGTGAATTGGAGAGGCTGGAAGAGGGAAGCTGGGTGCTGGAAGTCCCTTCCGTTAAGATACTTCCAAAAGTCTTGAATATTAAAATGACTATTTTGCAGCAGGCTTAGGTAAACTTATCAAACTTTCTAAGTGTTTTCCTCTGTCTTCTTTAAATTATTGAAAACGAACTAAATAATATCTGATTCACTATTTGCCGGACACCTAAAATAAAATCCTCAACTAAAAAGCTGAGGATTTTATTTTCATAATAAATGATGTGATTGGTAATATATACCATGCAATTAATATGCCATACATAAATTATTTTCAGCAAATTTGAAAATAATTTCTAACGGTCTATTGAAATTGTAGACTAATTGCGTATCTTTGCCCCTGATTCTCATGTTTAATTGAGTTTTCATGGTTATTAGTTTTTATCCTCGGCTTTGGCTGGGGATTTTTGTTTCATATTTGACCCGGGTCTAAATGTAAAAGATTTATATTACATCAATAATAGGGAAAGTCGCGAATATAAAGTTTCTCATGATCTGTTTAAAATAAAGGTTATTTAAAAGTAACGAACAGGACATTATTATGAACCGCAAGCATCCCTTGCTTTACCTTACATATTTGCCTCTTTTCTTCAGCCATCCTAAAGCGGCTGCAACCAGCCAGAAAAATTAATTCAGGCCTTACCAACATTCATGGAGATTACAAATCAATCAATAATTGATTTTAATAGAAGCTTTTGATAATTGTTTAGCAAAGCAGTAGAGCAGGTGGTATGAGAATTAATAGAGTAGGGACAATCAAGATGTATAATCTTGGCCGATCATGATAAATCTGTATTAATAATGGAAAGATTCGCACTTTATGTCAACCCATTTGGCATTGGTCTTAATAGCATTGTGCTTTTCCCTATATCGGTGTAAGCCCTATTAGGTTCGAAAGATCTGTATCATTCTTTTCAGAATACCTTAGAGCATAAATAGGTATTGAAAAATTATTAAAGTTAAGATTCGGGCAGGATGTTTTCAAAGAATTTCACTATATTTTTTTTCAGTTTCTCGAAAATAGGGGAAGTTCCAAATTCCTTATTGTCATACCCGATTGGAAATCCTTGCTCAACATACTTGTTATTTTTTGTTACAGTCAGATTCTGAAAGTAAGCATTAACGGTTCCTTGTTCATCCGTGTGAATATCCAGGTACTTAACAGCAGCATTTTTAGAAAAATCCAACCTGCTGATATTAATGGTCTTTACCTCTTTTTTAAGGTCGGATCTAAAATACAGATTCATCTTCTTCGTATCAATAACGGTCTGCCATTCACCGGGGTGTATAGAATTTAAAATATTCCAGGCATAATCAACAGGCTTTTTATCATATTTGTAATTCTTCAGCAGGTAATAGGCACGGTTATAACGATCTTCCCAATTTTTGTTTTGTTCCGGATCAAACTTTTCATTTCCGCCCAGAAAATCAAACTTTTTGGCGGCAGCCAGATCCTGATGGTACTGATTATTGCATAGCAGAGGCATTGGCATTTCCTTATTTGTAAGTACGGTATATTTCCCGTTTAATAAGGCAATCGTTGCAGAATTTCCTTTTGCATCGGTCAGGAAGAAATGACTTCCCGCCGCATTGGGCCACCAGTCTATATTTGGTCCGTCGTTCAGATGGTCCATCACTTCTTTTACGGATTGGTAATGATCCAACTGATACTGGATCCATTGTGCCCAGAACAGATTGGCCTGTTTTGGATTATATACTTTAGTGGTTTCTTCCAGATATAATTCAACTAAAAAAAGACCTTTTTCATTGACCCCATAGCAAGGAAAATCATATCCTAAAAGATTAAAGGTAACGGAACCGAATTTTGAGGTCCATTGTTTGTCAGGTCGCAGCTGATCAGTTGTCAGATTCTGCCAGCTGATATTTCTTTTCAGAACATCGCGTTTGTTGATTACGATCATTCCCGGCATTGTTTTCCAGTTTTCGTTGAAACCTACGACATTATGCTCTTTTCCGGTCAGTAGAAAAGCGGAGCAGGCTTTACTCTGGAGGGAACAGGCGATAGAGAAAATTACGGCAAGACGGAAAAAGAGAAATTTCATAAAGAATAATTTATAGATTTATTATTATCAAATGAACGCATGAATTTATTTACTATACCTTTTGTGGTTGAATGACCTTGTTTGATTTTTTCCAGAAAACATAATTGGTATAGAGGAATGTAGTTCCCAAAATGAAGGATGTTATGATGGCAATGCCTGTTGAGACAAGATCTGTTTTTGGGCCTGCATAGCAAAGGGCGAGAAGGCTTATGATATAGATGATACCGGCATTGATCCACAGTTTTGATGCCTTGGGTGCATATTTTGCACCTGTCAGATCACGATCAGCATATAATGCTCTTACTCTGTTCTTATCCCAATACAGAAGAACAAAACCTGCAAACATCATCAGGCTCGTGATAACCCAGGTCCCTTTGAAAGGCAAGGAAATGGTGATCATCCAGATATTGCCGGTAATCGCTACAAATAAAAATGTACCTATCAGAGCAAACCGCTGAGTCATCAGCAATATAGCTGTAATAATCTGGGCCCATCCCAAAAAATGGTAATACATGCCGGATTGGTATATCGCTTCAAAAAACCGGCCTACCGCTTCGGATTTTGGCAGCTGGGTAAATCTTTCGCCAATCAGTTTTGTAAATCCGGAAGGCACAAAGGCCAATGCAATAAGATATCTGATGTGGATGATGATCCATTGAACTGATTTATATTGTTGGAGTTTATAGAACATAAATTAAAGGGTTCTTAGGTATTGAATATTGGTCTGAAAAGAAAAAGTCTTCCGATTCGGATCTATTTGGTGACCCACTTTTAATCATATAAAATTCTGAAGACCCATCGCTTGATAACCGAAGCAAATTTACGGCAATCGACCAGATAAAGTCAATGGTTATTTTCAACCAAAAAATAGTAAAAACCAAGAAAGCAAATGCCAGAGTATATCGATGCCGGATTTCCTACCTATCAGAATTCTTGCTTTCCTGATGTTACATGAACGCTCATTGGTATCAATGGTAATATCGTAGAGAATGAAATGGAAGACTATATTGGATTAAGCACAGTGGTTACCCATCCTAAACATACAAGAAGGGGTTATTCAAACGGCTGGTTGCCACGCAAGCAATAAGATTCAACGAAAATCCCTAATCTGAACGCATCTTGCCGATACCAATTATATTACGATAAGACTTTATGAGAAGTAGGTTTTTTAACACAAAGGGAAATAAGTTTCTGGAAGTTCTAATATCTGTGGTATTATATTGTTTTATTATTTATGTTTAACTTATTGATTAATAGTTATTTATAATTTATTTCGAAAATAATGACCTGTCTTGACCGGTACTTTAGGGATTTTCTTAAGGTCTTCTTCGGACCGGCTTCGGAAAAAGTAGGTTCTTTCCGAAGGATGACCGAAGGACGCCCGAAGTATTATGAAAGAAGATAACAAGTAAAATCTCTTTTAAACAATAAATAATTGTTTAATTATGTAAAAACCAATTATTTATTTAATTTCTTAAATGTATTTGTGTGGTAAAAAAATAAAAATGTTCAATATATATTTAATTTCTTTTTTATTTTAAAATAATACGTCACGTTTTGTCGCATTGCCGGTCTAGCTTTGCAGAATAATGATCACCTTGATATTAAATTTACGTCATAAATCTTTTAATTGTGAAGTAAAAAATATACTTTTGCATGAAATTAAAAATTAATAAATATAAACACTAAGAACATGAAAAGACTCTACATGAGTGCGCTGACTTTGTGTGCAGTGCTGGGCATTTCCGCCCAGGAATTCGTCTGGCAGAAGGACCTAAAATCCTCGACCCAGGACTTTTTAAGCCAGGTTACCACCACCATCGACGGACAATACCTTATTACAGGAAGTTCAATCCAATCAAATAAAATTTCTTCGGACAATAAGCAAAACGCAGGCTACGACTATCACTTGGTGAAATTAAACCAAATGGGAGAACAGGTTTGGGTAAAATACTTTTCCGGGAAAAACCATGATTTTTTATCAGCCACGGTCAATACGCAGGAAGGCGGATTTTTGCTGGCCGGAACTTCCTACAGCGGAAAAGGCTTGGATAAGAAGGAAGAATCCAAAGGAGGCAGTGATTTTTGGCTCATCAGAATCAACGAATTTGGCGATGAATTGTGGCAGAAAACCATCGGCAGTGTGGCGGATGAAGAGGCAAGAGCAGTGATCCAGACGACGGATTTCGGATTTTACATTGCAGGTAATGTTCAGAATGTAGAGAAAGGCTACGGTTCAAAAGATATTCTAATTGTAAGATTAGATAAAAACGGAAAGGAAATCTCTCAGCTTGTTTTAGGCGGAAAAGGACTGGATGAAGTGGAGAAAATGATCCCTACAATTGATGGCGGAGCTTTATTGGGTATCTATTCCAGAAGCAATGCCGGAGGTTCAAAAAAGACTGAGAATTACGGAGAAGGAGATTTTTGGGTTATCAAACTTTCAAAAGATGGCAAGGTAGAATGGGAAAAGAATTATGGCGGAACCGGCGATGACCATCTAAGAACCCTGGCCATGACTTCCACGGGTTATCTAATTGGCGGAGAATCCAGATCGGAAAGATCGGGGAATAAAACCGTGGGCCTCGAAGACGGAACAGACCTTTGGTTAATTTCATTAAACTCTAAAGGCGAAGAAATCTGGCAGAAATCCTACAATTTCAAGAACCGGGATGTCCTGATGGGCATGAGTGTGGTGCACGCTTCGGATGATAGATCAACTAAAGGAATCTTGCTGGGAGGCTACACGCAAGCAGAGGGGAGGATCGAAACTGACGATGAAAAATTCTGGATGCTGTACCTGGACCAGAACGGCAATGAGCAGTGGAGAAAGCATGTCAAAGGAGAATCCAATAAAAGAGAAGAACGGCTTTCGGATATTAAATTAAACCGTGATGGCTCGATCATCCTGGCCGGAACCAGCGCCGAGGAACTCGGCAAAGAGAACTGGAAGATCGTGAAGCTGGGTGATCAACAGATTGACCAATTGATTGAAAAGCAGGATATTAAGATCTACCCGAACCCGGTGAGTGATTATGCGTATGTTGAAATCGGAATGGATGAGGGCCCTTCGAGAGCCTCAGGGGCCAGTTTTTCAGCAGAGATTACGGTGTATGATATGGGTGGAAGACAGCTTCAGAGCATCAAGACAAAAAACAAAATAACCAAAATTAATACCCAGCCGCTGGTTCAGGGAGCTTACCTGGTGTCGATAAAGACGGATGATGGGAAGACGGCGAGTGCCAAATTGATTAAGAAATAAAAACAAACTATGAAAAAAAGAATCATACCGGCTTATTTAATCGCCGTATTTTTAATTTGTGAACAGGTGGCCGGGCAAACTTTGAGTACGCAAAATATCACTACGGATTTACCACAGATCATCCCCCCTTCTCCTACGGCGGCATCACTGATGAAGTTCGAAGAGGTTCCTGTAAGCAATTACACCGGGGTTCCCGATATTTCTATCCCGCTCATTAGTGTGGGTTCAAACTCAAAAGATATTTCAGTAGATGTAAGCCTGAAATACCATACGACCAGTATTGCTGCCGATGAAATATCGAGTGATATAGGCCTTGGCTGGAACTTATTTGCCGGAGGCACCATATCAAGGACGGTAAAAGGCCATCCCGATGAAGAGCTGATTCTGGCGGGATCCCAGAACCCCGGAAAGGTGGGAATTTACCAGACTGATGTACAAAACCATATCAACAATTACTATTATTTTTCCAAAAATCTATTAAACGATTATAAAACCTATTATAAACCCAACTTATCTGCCAATGACCGGCAGATAGGAAATGAGTTTATCTGGACGGCAAACCGTACGAATAAATATGATACCGAACAGGATTTATGGCAGTTTAATTTTTTTGGAAAAACAGGACGGTTTTATATTAAGAAAAACGATTCGGGAGTTTTGGAAGTCATCCCGCTTGATCACTATACCGTTAAAATCATAAACCATTATAATCCCGATACCTTTAAGCCAACCGGATTTACCGTTTTTGACGATAAAGGTTACCAATACCTGTTTGATATCGTGGAGGTTTCCACCAACACCGGCGGCATCAGGAATTATTATTATGACAGCAACGGATTGCCCGCGCCGGTTGATAACCTGTATGAAGATAAAGAATTCAACAGTTCATTTCAGCTATCCAAGATCATAGATCCCAATAATACGGTGCTGGTCGAGTATCAGTATAACAGCAATGAGATCAAAGAAGGATTTACAAAAGTTACCCACCGTTCTTCAGACTTCGGCGATTTAGGGACCAACCTTTCCACTGTTTACCAGACTTATAACAGCTGTGGAGATTTCCCTCCTCTGGAAAGTTTTAACCGGTCTTCCACATCAGTTAAGGTAAAAAAGATTTCAGCCATTCATGTAACGGGCGTAGGAAGAATACAGTTTGAATACCTCCAGAACAGGGAAGATTCTAATCTGATGCTTTCGGCAAGTGCTTCCTCCTTAAAATCAGTGACGCTTCTGGACTGGAACAACAGATTTGTGAAAAAATATAATCTCTACCAGATATACAGGACTACTCTGGAAAAAAGAATGTTCCTGCAGAAAATAGAGGAGATCGGTAAGGATAATCAGGTCATCGGGAATTACCAGTTTGCCTATGAAAATAATGATTTCTCCGGAAAGATCCCTGGAAAAGACGCCTGGGGATATCTTAATGCCGTTGACCAGTGTGATGTCAATTTTTCTCCGGAATACCGACGAAAAGTTTCTCCCGTTTATTCAACTACGGATATTCTGCAGAAAATAAAATATCCTACCGGCGGAACTACGGTCTTTGATTTTGAAGCCAACCGCTATTCTTATTCCGGCAGCACGGAAATCACTGATTTTAGTGAAAACGTAAGCTATACTCCGTTGTCGCAGGTAAACTTCCATTTCAATAAGAATACGCCAGATACCGTTTACCTTCGTCCTTCTCCTGTAAATCGGAAAGTTGTATTTTATCCAAGCATCATCAGTACTACTTACAATACGAGGAAATTTTCTCTCGAAGTATACAACGGCTCAACATGGGAAGTGGTAAATAACAACATAGCCTGCCTGGATTCTCATCTCAACTGCTGTATATCCGATGTATTGGAGAAAAATAAACAATACCGGATTGTATGGACTAATTTGGACCTTTATTACAATGGCACTGACGATATCGGGGTTAAGTATTTTACAGAAGATGCCTTAGTCAATAATTTTCTCTACGGAGGGGGCAACAGGATTAAAAGGATCGGTTATTTTGATGCCGATGTGCCGGCAGATTATTATAAATCACCACAATTGGGTATGGCCGCTCCGTCGAAGGAGAAGAAATACGGTTATAATTTTGACCAGACCAACCGGAGCAGCGGAGCTTTGGTAGACCCCAAACCGATGTTCAGGTATACCGAAAGCTTCAATGCCAAGCTGATCCTTGCCCAGAACGGGGGGCTTTCCAGCTGTCCTGAAGGATCCGGAAATGCGTATACCAACTCCTACGATGTGGTAACAACAGAGAACAACATGCCTCTTTTTAAAACACAGGGCAGTGCGGTAGGCTATAAATACGTAACGGTAGAAGAAGGTGTGGGAAAAGGCAAGACCGTCTATGAATATACTTCCCCGCTGGATTTTCCGAATCCGGACTATCCGCAGGGTCCCCCGTTCGTACAGCCCAGAAATTTTGATTACAAGAGGGGTAATTTAATAAAGCAAACCGTCTATGACGACAGTCTGAGAAAAATAACGGAAACGGAGAATACCTACGATTATTTAAACTTTGAAGAATATACCGGGATCAGGTTTATAAAACCGGTAAGCATCTACAACGGAACCAGTGAGAATTATCCCAAAACTTTTAGCGTGTATCAAAGTTCCCTTACCAATGGCAATACCTGCATGAAATGCAACGACAATTATTACAGCCCGAAAAGCTTTTGGGGCGGCCTGCCTTTAGACCTGAATACGCCAAATTTTGTTCCTGTCCCGATTTTTGAAACCTACGGCTGGGCCAAGCTCACGACTTCAAAAACCAAAAGCTATTTTTATGAAAATGGGACCCAGAAGGTTCTGGAAAAGAATGAATCGTTTGAATACAATCCTCTGAACAAGATGCTGTCCCAGCGTATTGAAACTACCGAAGAAGGTGCGGAATTAAAGACCAAATACTTCTATCATACCGGTAACTCTGTTTAT